>Ga0208872_1000066_pt1 | contig 107009 bp, 98 predicted proteins | sample CryBogCBH12Aug08_FD_185508 | JGI IMG/M metagenome (GOLD analysis project Ga0208872, IMG submission 185508) | Freshwater microbial communities from Crystal Bog, Wisconsin, USA - CBH12Aug08 (SPAdes) | ecosystem: Environmental > Aquatic > Freshwater > Lake | place: Crystal Bog, Wisconsin, USA...
TAGGTCACTTTGAATTAAATCTCCTGTTATTATCATTCTACTATTCTCACCTAAACGAGTTGTTACCATCTTCATTTGCGATGGACTACTATTTTGCATCTCATCTGCTATTATTATACTACCTTTAAAAGTACGACCACGCATTAAACCTATTGGACAAATTAATAACTCTTCATTACTTAACATTTTATTTACCTCAGATTTACTATAAAATTCTTCAAAAATATCTAATATAGGTCTAGTCCATGGATCCATTTTTTTATTTATATTTCCAGGTAAATATCCCATTTCTTCTTCAACTGAAACAATTGGACGAGTTATTATTATTTTATTTATATTTTTATATTTCAAATCAGTTATCGCTTGTTGACAAGCAAATAATGTTTTACCACTACCAGCAGGACCTATTGTTATTATTAATTTATGATTAACATTATTTAATACATTTAAATATTTGACTTGATTTTCACTTTTTGGTTTATATAAATTTGTATTAAAATTCGTTTTTAAAGAATTCGCTTTTAAAGAATTAATTTTAAGGAATTTAGAATTTATTAAACATGTAAATAATATAAATTTATGCATTATATAATTTATATTATTAATAACATTTAAATACTTATTTAATTATATAATTATATAACAAAAAATATATTATATTATTAAAAATTTGAAATATTATTTAAAGTATTTTTTATTTATAAATAAATGAACTTAAATTATGTATTTACATTTTTAACAGCGGATTCTGTATCAGAAGATGAAGATGAATATTATGTAATTAATAAAAAAGAAGAAGAAGAAGAAGAAGATAAAAAAAAAGAAGAAGAAGAACTTAAAAGAGAAGAAGATAATATAAAACAACAAAAAGAACAACTAAAAATTGAAGAAAATAACTTAAAACAACAAAAAAAAGAATTTAAAAGACAAGAAAATGAAATAATACAAAAAAGAATAAAATATGAAAACAATAAAAATATACAAAATATGCTAAAATATATAAATTTAGAAGAAATATATAAAACTAATAAACAAATTAAAGAAATATTTCAACAAATTGAAATTTTAAAACAACAAATTAGTTTAGAAAAAATATATTTACAATTAAAAATTAATAATAATATAACAAAAACAAATGAAGAAATTTTAACAATTTATTTACAAATACAAAAACCAGTAATATCACAATTATCCATTCCAATATTTAAATACAATAAATTATTATGGATGAAAAATATTCATAAACATAGTTTATAACTAATTTAATATTTAATAAATTAAATTAGTTATGATTTATTCTTATTTTGTAATTGAAAATGATCTAGGCGAAAAATTATTTGTCTTATTTGTTGTTGTATTTTTAATTTGTTTATTTTTAATTTTTGTAACTAATTCTTTAAGTATATTTAATTTCGTTTGATTTGAATTAGTAATTACTTGACTAATCACTTCATTATGAATAATTTTTGGAAAATTATTCTCTCCTTTTTTAGCTTTGAAAAAAATATCTCTTCGTTTAATTGAACAATATTTACAAAAACATCCATTATCAATATAATGATCAAATAAAACATCATTAATATATTGATTTTCAAGACATAATTTTAAATAAAAATCATATTCTAATTGTGTATATGGAATAAATATTCCAGATAACTTTGCGTTCCAATTATTTAAATAATCAGTTCTCTCTTTTTCAGAATAATAAAATTTTAAATATTTATTGTTTTTTAAATCTTCATAATAATTTATTGGTAATTTATATTCTTGTTTAAATAAATTATATAAATCTTTAATTGGTTTATTATTTGTTTCATAATCATTTATTATAACTATATCTGTTTCTAAAATATTAGAGAGAATATTATTCCACGAGTTTGAATCGCATAAACGTAATTTTATATATTTTATATTATTTATTGTTTGAATTGTATATTTTTTTTCAAAATCAAAATCGATTGGAGTTGATATATTATATTTATCAAAATAATGATCTTCATTTTGTATATAAGGATATACATTATTAAAACGGGTTATTACTTTTGAAATATTATAATTATTAATATTATTTTCAGAATTATTAAAATGGTAACATGATATTTTTTCAAAAAATTCAGATATTTTTTTTTCAATTACAGTTCTATAAATATCAATAACATAAATATTTTTATTATTTTTTGCTAGATAATTGATAATATCATTTATAGTAACATCCGTTATATTGGTTAATACTTTTAACATAATTTCATCATGAATATGAATAATATTATAGGATTTTCCTAAAGAAACACGTAATGATGTAACTAATGTAGTTGATCCTACTTTGGGAGGAGTATAAATAAATATATAATTATTTACATTATTATTAAATAATATATTTATAGATTTATTAATAATATCTTCTTTGTTTTCCATACATAATAATTATATTTATAAATTTTGAAAATAGTAAAAATATAAGTATTTAAAAAAAAATTGAATGTAATTTTTTGTTGAAAATAATAGGTATTTAAGAGGAAATAAAGGTAAAGTTCAAAAAGTTCAAAGTTCAAAGTTCAAAGTTCAAAGTTCAAAATGGTTTTCACACGAACTAACTTAATCAATACTAATAGTTGCAATTTGTTTCGCATAATAGATGATTTAAAATCAAGATTACTCAAATTACAGAAAGAATCATCTGTAATGATAAAAGTTCAGCAAATACATAAATTATTTATAGTAATGAACGCAAATTTTGAGGATATAATAATTTTACATAAGTTATGTAATACATGTTATAATAAATCAGTGAGCTTATTAAGAGAAATACACGTATATTCAAAAAGTAAATTATATATGAACGTCAAAGATCGAAAAACATTTCATATAGCAGAAAATCAAATAACAAAATATATTAATACTCATAATAAACGTATTTTACAGTATTTGCCAAAAATAAATGAAGACTTATTTAGATATATAATGGCTTTTGTTTAAGAATTAAGTATAGTATAAATTTTAAGAATTATAAAAATTATAAAAAATTGTATATATAAAAAATTTGTACATATAAAAATTTATATTATAAAAAAAAATCTTCCTTAGGGAAGATTTTTTTTATTTTTATTGTAGTTTTAACTTGATTTAGATTTTTTGGATTTATTCATATTTTTACAAATAGGGCATTGACAGTTTAATTTATGTCCATTAGTTTTTTTCCCATTTTTTTTTGTAGAACTGTTATTAGATTTAGTTTTATTCATTTTTTTACAAATAGGGCATCGACAGTTTAATTTATGTCCATTAGTTTTTTTCATTTTACAAATAGGACATTGACAGTTTAATTTATGTCCATTTTTTTTTGTAGAATTGTTATTAGATTTAGTTTTATTCATATTTTTACAAATAGGGCAATTACAATTATCTTTATGTCCATTAGTTTTATGTGAAAAAGTGCCTATATCTTTTTTAAAATCTTCTTCATAACCTCCTCTAGAGTTTTTTTTCTTCATATTATTACAAATTACACAATTACAATTGTGTTTATGTCCCATTTTATTTCTAGCAATATGAGCTTTTGCGGTTCCTCCTTTTTGTAACGAAGACATTATAATATATAAATATATAATAATATAAGTTAAGTATTTGAATAAAAATATATAAATTACTGAATTTTATGTAAGGTTAAAGGTTTAAGATTGTTGTTTTTTATAAGGTAATGAAGTTTTATTTAAAGGTTTAAATTTAGTTTGTTTTATTTGATTTTTTTTTTGTATTAAAGTCCAATCTTTATTGTCTGTATTGTCAATAAGTTCAGTTTGTATATTTTCATCTAAAGTAGTATTATCTAAAGTAGTATTATCTAAAGTAGTATTATCTAAAGTATTTTCATCCATAGGTTTTTTATACGCAAATCTGGCTAATTTAAAATCACGTCTAGTTTCACACATTAATTTACCTCCATTAATACCATTAATATTAATAGCCTGCCATTCGTGATTAGAAGAAGTCGTTTTTAATAAATTGAACTGAATATATTCTCCTTGAATTAAATATTTATATTGAGGATTATCAACATTAATAGAACTATGATGAACAAAAATATCTGTAACAGGTGATGTTGTGTCTGTTGTTGTAATAAACCCGTATCCAGCTTTATTATTAAACCATTTGACACACCCAATCAAAGTTTCAGTATTAAAAGGTGTATTATCATCGTTATCAATTTGCATTTAAATGATATATTTAGAAATCTTTATATCATTTATAAAAAATATAATAATTATTATATAATATCTTGAAAAAGATCAATAATATATGTATAATCTGGAATTTCATCGAAAGTTAAATTGTGTACGTATATTATAAATTTAATTAATACCTGTGGTATTGTTGTATTTTTTAAAATATTTAATTTTAAAATAGATATTTCTTCATTAATATTTGGATTGTTAAATGATATATGTTGCCAAGGTAATTTTCCTAAATTTAAATATATTAACATATATGCTACTGATTCTAAATCATCCCTTCTGCTTAATTCTTTAAATTGATGTGCATTTAAACTAGCATATATATAACTTCCAATTAAATTATGAGTATTTTTTTCTAAAATATGTATATTATTTTTAATATATGGTTTGCAAAATCCAAAATCTATTATATAAATATCTGGATTATCTTTATTTTCACTATTTAAACTAAATAAAAAATTATCTGGTTTTATGTCTCTATGTATTAATCCTTTATCGTGAATAGTTTTCAGTAAATATATAATTTTAATTCCTATTTGTAATGTTTGTTTTAGAGAGAAATTTCCTAAATTATTTTTAACAGTTTGTAATGAATCACCTAATAAATTAATAATCATATAATAATTATCAGTATCTTTACCAAACCATTTAACAGAAGGTATTCCATTATTATTATTTAAGTATTGGTAAATAATAGCTTCATTTTTAATTAATTTAATATCATCATTAATTGATTCTATTTTTATAGCAACTAATTCTTTTGTTCTTATATTTTCACCTTTATAAATTGTTCCAAATGTGCCTTTACCTATTTTTTCTAATACTTTATATTTTTTATTAATTAACATTCAATAATAAGTATTTAATAATACTTATTATTATTTATATATTTTAACAATTAAATGATTATTTAAAATATTATATATTAATTAAATGATGATGATTGATTCAAATTAAACATATAAAGATTGATTGGTTACAACATATTTTAATGTAATATTAGGGATCTCTTTGAGTTTACTTAATAAAGAAATATTTCCAGTTAATTCCGCAATTTTTTCAAATTCACTAGAAATATTATTAATTTTTAAAAGAGCTTTAACAAATTCGCCTAAAAATATTTCTTTTTCTGTATTAATTTTTTGTAATAACAATTTACACGATTCGATATCATTACAATCACACCATTCAAGAACATAATTTATTAAATCATATTGTATAGTATAATCAAAACCTGTATTAATATTATAATTTAATTCCTTTTTTTTATAATCTGAATATAATTGTGTAATATATAAAATATTTTCTTGTATAATTGCGTCACTTGAATTTGGTGTAATATCTTTTAAATCTTCTTTAACTTTAATATTAGTAAAACAACTAAATATAGATACAAATTGTTTAGATGTCAATGTATCAATTCTTTTATTTTCCAAGAAATGTGTAAATATTAAACAATGTGTCTCTCTAATTTGAGATGCTATATTTCCTTTCATTGTTAATTTAATAGAGGATTCATTTTTTAAATCTCCTTCAATAAATAGTTCTTCATTCAATAATTGTAATACAGAAATAACTTTATTTTTTACAAAATTTTCGATTGTTTCAAGTTCTGTTTGTAATTTTTGTAATTCTTCTTCTTTAGAGAGAATAAGTAGAAAACTATTTTTATCTTGTTGAATAAATTTATAATTATCATCTAATTGTTGAATTTTTTTGTCAATTTCTTTGCGTTTTTTATTAACATTAATAAATTTATTATTATTTAAATTGATATATTCTTTGATAACATCAATAGGTGTTTTTAATTTACTAACATAATCTTTTATTTTATCCATTTCTAAATTTAAATTACTTATTTTATAATATAATTCTTTCATTTGAGAATCTAATTCATTGGTAATCATACTTTTATTACAAAAATGAATTAAATTGGTATTATTTATAGATAACATATTTAATATAAAATTATAAGATATCTTAAATTTAGACATTAACAGTTGTGGAGATCCATTCATCATTAATTTATAATTATTTAATTGTACATTTTTGAATAAATTATTTAAATGAATTACGTGTCCAACTACATCTATTCCTAATCGTCCTGCTCTTCCAGCGGCTTGTGTATATTCGTGACTATATAATGATCGAATAATTTCTCCATTAAATTTATTAATATCTGTAAAAATAGTTGTTTTAACAGGTAAATTAATTCCAACACTCATAGTTTCAGTGCAAAATAATATTTTAATAAATCCTTTTGCGAATAAAAGTTCAATCATTTCTCTCAAAATAGGCATTAATCCTGCGTGATGAATTCCGACTCCTTTTCTTAAAAGTTTAACTATATTTAAATATTCTGGTAGATTTAAATATTCTTCAAAATTAGGTAATTTACGAATAATTTGTTCGCATTCTCTATCAATAATATAAGGAGTTTTACTATCAAATTCCAATAAATTAGTGGTTAATTCTTCTGCACATTTTTCCAGTTGTTTTCGTGAAAATACGTAACATAAAGCAGGTAACATATTTTGATTAACTAAATATTCAGCAAGTTTATTTAATATATGATGACGTTTAACATAAGCGTTATGTTTATTTAATAAATTTAATATTTTAGTGGTATGTTGATATTGTGTTTCATTAAATATATTTTTGGCATCTTGAATAACGAATGGTTTATTAATAGAATTTTTTATTTCATCTTGTATGCTTTTATCTTTAATTAATTTATTAATTCCATTAGTAGTTGTAATAAAACTATAATGAATTAAAGGAACAGCACGATTTATTTGTCGAGTTAAGTATACTTGTTTATTACTATGATTGATTTGTTCTCCTCTCATTTCTAACCAATAAGCAAATTTTTCAGGGTTATTTAATGTAGCAGACAATCCAATTATTTGTATATGAGATGGTAACATCATAATGCATTGTTCCCATATATGACCTCTTGATTCATCATTAATCATATGAATTTCATCAAAAATGACACATCCTAATTCTTCTTCAATATTCATTTCAAATGATATTGAAGAAGAAATGGTAGATTTACTATTAATTTGATAAATTTTATTTAATAATATTTCAGTTGTCATAATTAATACATCAGCATCGGGGTTTGTTTTAATATCTCCAGTGATTAATCCGATACTGATATGGGGGTATTTTAGTGTAAAATTATAGAATTTTTCATTAGAAAGTGCTTTAATAGGGGTAGTATAAATAGTTTTTTTCTTTTTTGAATGAAAAAAATTAATAGCAAATTCGCCAGGTAGTGTTTTTCCACTGCCGGTTGGTGCGCAAACTAATACGTGTTGTTTTTCTACAATTGCTTGAATAGCCCATTTTTGAAAAATATGTAATGGATAATTATAATAATCAAAATAAGTTTTATATTTATTTTCATTAGCAGTTGTATATGATGTCATAGAACAAATTTGAACCATTATTAATAATATAATTATATATTTTTCTTTAAATTGTTTGATAAGAATATACATTCTTTAAATTGTTTAATAAAATATATATATTCTTTAAATTGTTTGATAAGAATATACATTCTTTAAATTGTTTAATAAAATATATATATTCTTTAAATTGTTTGATAATATATATATTCTTGAAAATTAAATATATTCTTTAAAATTAAAAATATTCTTGAAAATTAAATATATTCTTGAAAATTAAAAATATTCTTGAAAATTAAAAATATTCTTGAAAAAAAAAATAATTTTTTTTTTTTCAAAAGTTTTTTCCGAAAAATAAAAATGGACAAAAATAAATGTCCTTTTTTAATTTCTCAAAAAAAGTCTTGGAAAAAAAAAATCAACGACTGCATAATTTATTTTTTGGTCTGGACGTTAAAATAAAATAAAAATATTTGTTATCATAAAATATTTTTTTTATAAAAAAAATAAAAATATTTATAAATTAAAAGAATTTAAGAACTTTTTATGTCCTCTAAATAGAAGACATGATGGATTACATAAATGTCTATAAAATTGGACATTTATTTTGGTGTAAACAATGTGACTATAATACGTCACGAAAAAGTCAATTTAATAGACATTTAAATACCGAAAAACATCAAAAATGTCTAATGGATTACACATATGATCACAAAAAGGTTCCAAAAAGTTCATTATTTTATTGTCTATGTGGTAAAGAATATAAATATAGACAAGGACTATGGAAACACCAACAAAAATGTCCAAATGTTCAACAAAAATGTCCAAATGTTCAACAACAAAATAATACATTAATATTAGAAAAAACCGAAATTAATGAATTAAAAATATTAACCAATTTGGTCATAGATGTTGTTAAACAAAATCAAGAATTAATACAACAAAATCAAGAATTGACAACTAAAATTGTAGACATTTGTAAAAATAATAATAATATAACTAATAATACTATTAATTCCAATAATAAAACTTTTAATTTAAATGTGTTTTTAAATGAAACATGTAAAGATGCAATGAATATTATGGAATTTGTAGATTCTCTCAAATTACAATTAACTGATTTAGAAAGTGTAGGAAAATTAGGATATATAGAAGGTATTTCAACTATTATTGTAAATAATTTAAAAGCATTAGAAATTAATAAAAGACCTGTTCATTGTAGTGATTTAAAAAGAGAAATAATATATATTAAAGATGAAAATAAATGGGAAAAAGAAAATAATGATAAAAAAAAAATAAGAAAAGCGATCAAAAGTGTAGCAAATAAAAATTCCAGATTATTACCTGAATTTAAAGCAAAACATCCTGATTATAAAAGTAATTCAACAATTTCAGAACAATATAGTAAATTAATTATTGAAACTATTGGAGGAATCGGAAATAATGATATTAAAAATGAAAATAAAATTATACGTAAAATTGCAAAAGAAGTAAGAATTAATAAAACTTAAAACTTACTTAAATATTACTCAATGTTATAGTACAGAATTTTATCTTCAATAAATAATACTCTCTCTATTGGAGAAAATAAACCCCATAATATATTTATTTTACTTTTAATTCTATTTCTCTTAAATAAATTAATAATTATTTTTTTAATATAAAAAGATGGTTTATTTTTTAACATATATAATTTATATAATCTAGTAAAAATATTATAATCATACAAATATTTGTTGTCAGATTCATCATATAAATAATTATCATATGTATTTTTTTTTTCATCTTCATAAATTTCTTTTACATAACTGATTAAATCGTTGATTAATAAATATTTATATTCATTTAAATCTATATATAAATTAAAATAATTATAATATATGGTTTTACGTGTTTCAATGTAAGATATAATATCATTTAATAATATTTTAGATTGAAAATTATATGTATATGATATTATATGTTGTATGATATCATTTGGTAATTTTTTAATATATTTATGCATCATTATAATATATAATTATAATAAAATTATAAAAATTATAAAAATTGTATTTTTTATAATATAAATAGGTTATATTATGTCATCATGGTATTCCATAAATATTTATTTACCAATAAATTTAAGTAATAGTATTTTTAAAGGTTATTTTAATGTAAATAATACAACAAATTTAGTAATTGGATTTTATGAAAATAATAATTTTAGTAATAATTTATTAATTAATACAGGAACTACGTTAGGTAAATATCTTAATTTTAATACTTATACTTATACTAATGGAAGTATTCTATATGATAATGCTTATATGAGTAATTGGTTACAATTTGATTATTATGGTGTTATTATTTCAGGTATGTCTTATTTTAATTCAATAAATTTTTTTAATTTATGGGCGACAACTATAGGTAATGAAACTTTAAATAATACAGGATATATAATATCACCTTCTAATGTAGCACAACAAAATGTAGTATTTAATATTATACCTCTATCATCAGATCCATCTTGTTTTAATTATAATACAAAAATATTATCTTTAACCAAATATTTAGAAGAAAAATATATTCCTATTCAAGATTTACAAAAAGGAGATTATATAAAAACATATTTACACGGATATAAAAAAATAGATTGTATTGGAAGTAATGATATGATAAATAATATAAATAAAAATGAATTATATGCGTGTATGTATGTAATGAAAAAATCAACAAAAAATGAATTAATAGAAGATTTAATTATTACAGGTTCTCATTCTATTTTAGTAGATAATTTAACAAAAGAAGAAGCAGAAAAACAAGATAATTTAAAATTTAATGTAAAAATAGATAATAAATATTTATTATTAGCGTGTGTATCAAATAAATTTATTAAATTAGAAGAACTCCAATTATATACTTATTATCATTTTACATTAGAAAATGATGGTGATGATAATAAACGGTATGGTGTATGGAGTAATGGTATTTTATCAGAAATACCTTCAAAGAATCAATTTATAACTCATAAATATATAATTAATTAAATAATTTGTCAATAGAAGTATCATCATCTAATAATTTAATAATATTAGATGGATGATATAATGATATAATATTTTTCTCTCTAGATTTCCATAACCATTTATGAAATTGTTTTTTATATTTTAAAAAATAATATAAATTTCTAAAATTATGAATAATATTATATATTGTATTAATTGTTTTAATTTCAAAAGAAAAATAATAATAATAAAAAGGGTTATTTTCACATAATAATAAATTTAATTTAGGTAATTTAGGTAAAGAAGTGAGTAAATTATTAAAACAAATTAATTCTAATAATGTGTTAGGTATATTTGGGAGAGATAATAATTCATTATTAGAGCAATGTAATACTTTTAAAGTTTTAGGTAATATAGGTAAAAAACGAATATGATTATAATCACATAATAATATTTTTAAAGTTTCCGGTAAAATAGGTAAATAAGTGAGTTTATTATTATTACAACGTAATTCAATTAATGTATTAGATAATGAATTAATAAAGGTTAAATTTGTATAATAACAATATAATTTAAATGGACTAGTAGTTTCAACTATATTATTAGAATGATTAGAAATAAATTTATTAAAAAGAATATTAAATAATTGTTTTTTTTTATTAAAAAGAATATTAAATAATTGTTTTTTTTTATTAAAAATAGTAGAAATAGTATAAATAGTGTTCATTAATAGAATAATGTAAAATATAAAATACGAAAATTTTAATTAATTAAATGTAATCGTATTTTTTTTTTGAATGTTTCTTCATCATTAAATAAAAATAATTTAAATTTTTTACAATTAAAATTATCTAAATTGGATGTAGTAATAATTCTAGAAGTTAATTTTAATTTAGGAAGAAATACAATAAACTGAAAAAGTGAATCATTAATAATTTTTTTATTAAAAAGGTATCCCTCATATTCAATATTAAATAAATTGGTATCATTATAACATAATTGTAATAAATTAGATTCACATTGTAATTTGCGAATTGTTTTCATAGTTGTATTAATATATTCTAATTGTAAAATCCATTTATTATAAAAAGAATCAGCATTATGAGAGAATTGTATAATTCCAGTGATTTGTTGAATTTTAAGCATATTAAGAAGATCAACAATACGACGAATTGGACTAGTAATATGAATATATGCGTCAATACCAAGATTGTGATGTTGTATATTAGTATGAATTAATGCAGCATTAATATAATGTGCGGATGAAGTATTCCATTGTTGTATAAATTTAGATACAAAATGAGGAGTAGATTCTGGAATGATAGGTGGTTGTTTAAAAAGAGTAGTTCTAAAAATGCCGATTTTATGTGTAAGTAATTTTTGTGCGGAATAATAATTCATAAGTATCATAAGATAAGAGACCATTTCAGAACTATTTTGTATATTATGAATAGGTTGATTAGATATATTAGGTATATTTAATTTAGATGTAATATTAAAAATATTATTATATGTTTGATTGGTGAGTAAAGATGTTTCTTCATAAAAGAAGTTATGAGAAACTTTAATAGAACAATTTTGAAAATCGATATTAATAATTTGATTATTTTGTATAAAAATATCCATAACAAATGCGATTCTAGTAAGATTTTGTTGTAAACTGCATAATCCATTAGTTAAAATGCTAGGTAACATAGGTCGTTTTTTATCTGGTAAATAAATGGTTGATATTCTTTGTGAAAATGAGTCCCATAAATTAATAGTATCCATCCATATACTAACATTAGAGATATATATACTTAATTGTTGAATATCATTATCAAGATAAATAATACTAAATGCATCATCAAAATCGAGTGTATTAGGTGAATCTATAGTAATAATATTCCAAATTGTAGGATCAGTTCTATTTTGAATAGAAGGATATTTTAAATGAATAGTTTGAATAATTGAATCAGAAGTATTTTTTTCAAAAAATTTAGAAGTATTTTTTTGAAATTGATGTATGGATGTATTTAAATTTTTACAATATAATTGATATTCATAATAATTGTTAAGTATATCAACGGGTCCGATAATTGTATCTAATTTACCTATAGGGTGTTTATCAATCCATTCATAAAATGTGATTGTAACAAAAATATTTTTTAAAACTTTAGAAAATCCTAAATTTTTAATTTGATAAGGAACTAAAAATGGAGGTAATAAAATATTATTAGGAATACATTTATAATAATTTTTATCTGTTATAGAATTGCTGAATTTGGTAGTTTCTTTAAATTGTTTTCCTTTATGTTTAGTTTCTTTAAATTGTTTTCCATATGTTTTATTTCCAGCTAAAATTAAAACACACGGAAGAGATTTCCCATATCTTATTGGCGATTCTAGTATTTCTACTTTTTTACATTTATCTACTGTAAATATATCATTTGAAAATAACTTTGATTCATTTGGAATTATATCCAGTGAAACTTTATTTAAATTTGATGTATCTATTATTTCCCATGATGTATAATTTCTATCATTTACATGTAATTCGTAACTAATCATTTAATATATAAATTAATATATTATATTTATATCTTTAACAAACATATATTTACATATTTATTCAAAAATATTAATTTTACTGACTTGACTCATTCATATATTAAAAAAATGAAATGAAATATTATAAGAAATATATTCACAATTATACCAAACAACCAAAAAAAATGAATTCCAATTCTGTTTCAAATTTTGCATCTAAAAAATGCTCTTTTTGTAGAAGTTCATCACATAATATTACTCTATGCGATGATATAAGATTAAATGAAATTGAACTTTTATTTGCAATTAAATATTATAATATGAATTCTATACAACAATTTAATTCATGGCTTACACTTTTTGCACAATCATATAGAATCATTATTAAAGCATTCGCTAATAAAAAAAAAATCACTAATTCAAAAACTAATATTCAAAATTGTATTTCTAAAATATCAGAATATATAGATACATATTATGAAAATAATAATAATCTTCCTACTTATATGGAAGAAATCATTGCAGATTATATAATATGTATTGATAAAAATGATAAAAATCAAATGAGAATAATATTATGTAATATTATTTTAGAATTTTTAGATAGTAGTCATCATAAAACTGAAACTATTATTACATTATGTGATAAATTTGATATTATTGAAAATGAAATATTACTAGATAATTGCGATTGTAATATTTGTATGGATAATACAAATATTACTGATTTAGTTAAATTAGGTTGTAATCATATCTTTTGTAAAGTTTGTATTAAAACAACATTACAATATGTTAATAAAAATTGCGCTTTATGTAGAAAAAATATAGAAACAATACAAACACAAACATATGAAATATATGGTGAATTTACTAGAATATTAAATTAAATTAAATTAAATATACTTTACTTTACTTTACTTTAATAAATTTTAAAAATAAGTTATAATTTATCTACGACGAGTAATTTTTCTTTTTTTTCTTCTAGTTTTTTTAGATTTTTTGGTTTTTCTTTTCTTTTTTCTTTTTCCTCCTCCACTTTTTGTACTTTTTGAGCATTGGCAAGTATAAGCTAATGAAGTATTACTTGTATTTTCTGGTTCTCCTGCTTGTTTGTTTTCTTCTGGTTCTCCTGCTTGTTTGTTTTCTTCTGGTTCTCCTGCTTGTTTGGTTTCTTCTGGTTCTCCTGCTGGTCCTTGATCTTTTTCATTGGGTTTTTCTTCATTGGGTTTTTCTCCGTTTTCTTCCATATTTATATAATATTAATATATTTTATTTATATAAAATGATAAATAAATATTTTATTATATAATTTATTACTAATATTTACGTTTACGTTTAGTACCACCATTACCATTATTTTGTCTATTAATTCTTCTATTAGCATAATATGTTTTTCCTTTATCATAAACTGATTTTCCTGTATTATATCCTGTATTATAAGCTGATTTTCCTGTATTATAAGTGGCTTTTCCTGTATTATAAGCTGCGTATTTTCCTGTCTTATATCCTGCATTTCCTGTATTATAAGCGGCTTGCATCATTGTATAATTTGCTAAACTTCCTGTATTCCCAGATAGAGAATTTAATGCACGTCTATATAATATTTCTCTATCTTTACTTGTTTGTGTTATATTACCATACTGATCCGGGTCCGGAGACGTGTTATTATCCGTTCTGTTTTTGGTGTTATTAATATAATTTGAACCTTTTGCAAGTTTATTAGAAGTAGCAATACAATTTAACACGCAAGTAACCAAACTATATTCAGTTACATTATTTTTAATATCATTAGTAATTTCAACATTTTTTGGTCCATTATTTGGAGGACTGTTTTGATCGTTTTGAGGACTTTGACCATAGTTTTTTCGCATATATTCTCTAGCACTAGTTGTATGATTATTTAGAGAGGTTCTAGCATTAGTTGCATGATTATTTAGAGAGGTTCTAGCATTAGTTGCATAATTATTTAGAGAGGTTCTAGCATTAGTTGCATGATTATTTAGAGAGGTTGTATGTTTATTTAGAGTGTCCCAAAATGATCCTCCTATTTTTTTTCTTCTATTACCACCTTTTCTAGTACAAGTCATTATATATATATATAATATAATTTAATAATATTTTAATCAAATATTTAAAAAAAATATTGTCATTCAAAATATATAAATTATAAATATTAAAAAATAGAGGATGACATTACAGGTGGTAATTCTCCTCAACCTCCTTTCATATGAAATCGTGTAGTTCTAGTAGTTCTAGTATATTTTCGTTTAATTTTATGTTTATTAGTTTTAGATTTTTTATTTTTTTTAGATTTTTTACCAAACGCAAAAGTAGAAAAAAAAGATTTTGTCATATATATAATAAGTAATTTAATTAATAAGATTATTAGTAGTAGTTAGATTATTAGTATTATCATTATTATCATTATTATTAGTAGTAGTTAGATTATTAGTATTATCATTATTATTATTTAAAGTATTTTCTTCTAAATGATTAATATTTTCCATATTTTGAGTAGTGGTATTATTTAATTCATCAATACTAACAGTTTTAACCGTATTACGTTTAACATTTTGTATTTGTAAAGCGTGCATAGTGATATATGGTAAGATTGCTAAATTATTCATATACGTTTTATAATAAAAGCAAGATATAGAAGTATTTTTATTGAATTTAATACTATACCACCAATAAGCTGGAATAAACAATGTTTTACCAGGAATTAAAGTGAATTCTAAACATTTAATTTTATTGAAATCATTAGAATATTTTAATTGTGGTTTCCAAGGATTGACAGGAGACTTGAATTCATAATTATCATAATCATAAATAGGATATAAATATTTGGTGCTGTGTGGTGGTGAAAGTTTAATTTGAGCAGTGCCTTGTGTTAAGATGAAATAATTGCGATAATTAATTTTATATCTAAAAGGAGTCCATGTATTGTTGCTGCCCATAATAATATCATAATTGCAATTAGAAACCATATATGGTCGTAAAAATTCATCATTATATATAATATTTTTAATAATACCAGTTTCTTGAAGAAAATCCATATTATTTTCGGAGAAATAAGAAGATTTTGTATCTTCATCGAATAATTTAACAGCAGAGTGAATAGGTAAAGGCATATATAATTCAGTATTAGTATCAGTTTCAATAATATTTCTGATTTTAATTTCAAAAGCAGTATAATTATTATGAATATATGTTTTATTGGTTGTTTCAATGATATGATTACAATCAAAATCAAAAAGTAAAGGTTGTCTGATGTCGCATATTTCTTCAAGTTTATTTTTGGAAGGTTGATCGATTTCATACATTTCTAAATCTTCACTAGTTTTTAAATGAAATTGAATATGTAAATAAATAAATAATATTAAACAAAAAATAAAGAATCCGATAATAATTTTCATATAACCTTAAATAAAAATAATACTAATTTTTGTGAAGTGAAACGAAAGGTAATATTAATTAAGTAATATGTATAATAAAAGTATTATATGAGTGGTTATTGTCTAAATGTAATTAATATTATAATTACATTTCAATAATATTTTTAAAATTCATAGATGTTTTAATATCATTATCATTAATATCAGTAGTAATATTAGTAATATTTATATTATCAGTTGTAATAGTAATATCATTAATATCAGTAATATCATTAATTTCAGTAGTAATATTAGCAGTAGTAATATCAGCCGTAGTAATAGTAGCAGTAGTAATATCAGCAGTAGTATCAGTAGTAATAGTAGTATCAGTAGTAGTAGTAGTATGTTCTATAGATTTTTCAATATCACAAATAGCAGTTTCAAAATCATCTAATCTTTCATAAATATTTTGTGTAAAGAAATCATATTTAATAATAAATGATTTAAGTATATCTTTAGTTTCAGTTAATTCTCTCTCAAATCGAAATAATGATTCATTATTTTTAGAAATATTAAGAGTATGTTTAGTAGTTTCATCGCTTAAAAGAGTAATTTTTGGTTGTAATTCATCGGTTAATTTAGTAATAGTTGTAGTATCATTTAAAAGTGATTTTTTTTCAAGTGAATCGAGACGGCAAATGATAGTATTTAAAACACTATTATCAATAATTGTAGTATTTTCAGGTAAATTATTATTATTATTATTATTAGGATTAGTTTCTTTATCGTGTTCTGTTTCAATAAGCCATTGTTCTACACGTCCTAACCGTAAAGTGATTAATCCAATTGCATCAGATACGCTTAATTTTGAGAATGGTAATCCATTTTGAGATGGTTGTTGTGTTTGAGATTGATATGTATTATATTTAGATTGTTGTTGTTGTTGTTGCTGTTGCTGTTGTTGTTGCTGTTGTTGTTGTTGTTGTTGTTGTTGTATTGATACTTTAGTTCTACTAATAGTAGGTTGTGGTTGTGGTGCAAATGCTGCGTGTGATCCAATGGATGTTCCAGGTCTAGTTCCAGAAATAGGAGGAGGATTTTCTCCAGAACGTCTAGCTCTAGCAGTTGCGAGTGAACGTGAAGACATAATATAAGTATAATATTAAAATGTTTTTAAATTATTTACGCATAAGTAATTTAAATTTATGCGTAAAAAATAAAAATAAAATATCTATTATGTATTATATATTATGAGTTTAAAAACAATGGTTGATGATTCAAGAACAGATAAAAATACGGTGCATTCTTATTTAGATTTATATGAATCATTATTATTTAAAAAGAAAGAAACAGCAGAAAATGTATTAGAAGTTGGTATATACAATGGAGGAAGTATAAAATTATGGTATGATTATTTTAAAAATGCGAATATATATGGTTTAGATATTATGAATTTAGAAAATATTTGGGACGAACTAAAAAATAAAAATAGAATAAAATTATATACATCACAAGATGCATATAATGATTTGTTTGTTAAATCGACTTTTGTGGATAAAGATATAAGATTTGATTTCGTATTGGACGATGGTCCTCATTCACTAGATTCTATGATAGCATTAATAAAATTATATTTACCAATAATGAAAGATGATGGGATTTTAATTATAGAAGATGTTCAACATTATGAATGGCTAGAAATATTAACAAATAATGTCCCAGAAGATTTAAAACAATATATACAAACCTATGATTTAAGATCGAACAAAAATCGTTATGATGATATAGTTTTTGTAATTAATAAGACAATAGATATATAAATTAAATTAACCATAATTAATCAATTTTAATTTCTTATTATAATCATATGGAAAGTTCTTTAGATGATTCAAAAAAGGGTTTTTTTAAATATGTATTTAATTTTGAAGATGACTCAAAAGTAGAATTTTTAAATACGATACAATATACATTATTAGCAATAATTCCAATAATATTTTTAATAAAATTAATATCAAGATATTTGCCAGCAGCAGATGACAATAAAAGTAGTTTAGAAATAACAAGTGAAATAATAATTCAAGTGTTAGTATTATTTATAGGTTTCATAATAATACATCGTATGATTACATTTATTCCAACATATAGTAAAGTGAAATATCCAGATATAACAATAATAAATGTAGTATTTTCAACATTATTAACAATGATTAGTTTTCAAACAATAATAGGAGAGAAAGTGAATATATTAATAGAACGTATAGTAGAATTATGGGAAGGTAAATCGTCGAAGAAAAAGTCGAATGGAAAGAATGGAAAGAATGGAAATTTAAAAGTGTCTCAGCCGATATCAGGTCAAATAATAACTAATCCTCAAATGAACAATACAGCGATAACTCAATCATTATATACAGATGGAACAGCGATAAGTGCTCTTCCATTAAATGAAGTAAGTTATGGAAATGAGAATCCGCAATCGTCGAATATGTATAAATCGAATTCGACTGTAGCAAATGCTGGAAGTCAAGGTGATAATGAGATGACGCAGCCGATGGCAGCGAGTGAATTTTTAGGTGGTTCATTTGGAAGTTCGTGGTAAAAGAATAATGAAAACAATATAAATAGAATAGTATATATAAATATTTATAAATGGATATTTCGAATTTATTAAAAGCATTAGAAAATGAATCAAATGAATCTCTCTTAAATTTAACAACAGAAAAAATAAAAGAAGTGAAATTAAATATATTAAAAGAATTAAATTTATCAAAATCAGATACTTTAGAATTATTAGAGAAATTGAATAAATATAAATACATAGATGAAATGAATGAATTAAAATATGGTTCTTATATAAGATGGATACCAATTGAAGATTTAACAAAAATATATTTAACAAAAGGTGGTATATTTTGTGAAATAAAAATAACAGATGAGGGTGTAATATGTATATGTAAAAGTATAGGTTTTAAAAGTAGATATTTTCGAATATCTATAGATAAAAATTTATTATTTCAAAAATTAAGTGAACAAGAGTTAGTATTATTATCAGCATTAGATCATTTATCAAAATAAATAATTTAATAATATATATTATAATATGATTTTTGATAGATGATTTATCAAAATAAATTAATAATATATATTATATAATGTATAGTATAACAAATTATACTTATAAAAAAGCGAAAAAGTTAGGTTTGAAAGTGAAGATATCATCGAATAAATCTAAAAAGTTGGATGTATATAAAAATAAAAAAAAAATAGCAAGTATAGGTGCGAATGGAATGAATGATTATCCAACTTATATAAAGAAGTGTAGTTTAAAATATGCCAAAACGAGAAGAAGATTATATAAAATGCGTCATGAAAAAGACCGTCATATAAAATGGAGTAATGGTTGGTTAGCAGATAAATTATTATGGTAATAAGTAATAATCAATTACTTATATAAGTAATTAATTATTACTTATATAAGTAATTAATAAATAGGTTATTTAATATATTTTAAAGTTTTATTTTTTTTAAATTGAACCATAGCATTTTTATAACATTTAAATTTACCTCGAGACAATCCTTTTTTATTAAATATAGTTTTAGTGCAAATAGCAATAGATTTAGATTTATTAATGGGATCTACTTTTTTAATACATCTACATAGTTTTTGTGATAATATTTTAGAAGCATTTTTTTTAATTGTTTTATTATTAGAAGGTATAGGTAAATTATAATATTGTAAAATTTGTGTATAATCCTTAATATTTAATTGATTCATAATATTTATAAATAATATAAATATTATATAAAAATAGAAATAGTGAATGTAAATAGAAATAAAAAATTTGTAATTAAAAAAAACTTAGTAACATATAATAATGAAAATAGTAGTATTTGATTTAGATGAAACATTAGGTTATTTTACAGAATACGGAATATTTTGGGATAGTTTATGTATTTATGTAAAAAATAAAAATAAATTAATAACTCAAGAAATATTTGATGATGTTTTAGATTTATTTCCCGAATTTTTAAGACCAAATATAATAAATATATTATTATATTTAAAAACTCAAAAAGAGTTAAAATTGTGTAGTAAAATGATGATATATACAAATAATAATGGTCCTCGTGAATGGGCGAAATATATAATAAATTATTTTGAGAAAAAGATAAATTATAAACTAATAGATCAAATAATAGGTGCTTTTAAAATAAATGGTAAAAAAGTGGAGATATGTAGAACAACAAATAATAAAACTCATTCAGATTTTATAAAATGTACGAAACTACCTATAAATTCAGAGATATGTTTTTTAGATGATACATTTTATCCGGAAATGGCGAATGATAATATATATTACATAAACGTGAAGGCTTATTATTATGATTTAAGTATAGAAGATATGATAAATCGATTTAAAGAAAGTGATATAGGAAAAAAAATGTTAAATAATGAAGATTTATTAGATTTTTCGGAATTAATGAATAAAAATATGAAAATGTATAATTATAAAATAATAGAGAAAAATGTAAAAGAGAATGAGATAGATAAGATATTAAGTAAAGAAATATTACTTCATTTGCATAAATTTTTCAAATGTAAAAAGAATAAAACTATAAAAAGAAGAATGAAATATAATACAACACGTAAATTTAAATAATAAAATATAAATATGATGTATAAAATTGTGTATAATTAGAATAAGTATTTTAAAAGATAATTTAAAAATGAATTAAATTTTATGTATAACACGTTGAATAATTTCTTTAATATAATTAGAATAAGTATTTAATATAGTAATTGTAAAAATAAACAATCCAGCACTAAATGCGATTCTGCGGTCTAAATTGGTGAATTCATAATGTGTTTTGAATGGATTAAATCGCCACATTAGAAATAAACAAATGTAAATTCTAAAATAAAAATCAAATTTTTGTAAATATATAGAAGCATTTGTAGATAATCCTAGATATGAAAAAAATAGAAGAATATATATAATATAAATAGAATATCCAAATACAATTTCTTGATATTGATTTAATTTATTACCAGTATTCATTATATATAATAATATATATAATAAATGAAAAATGAAATGTAAAAAAAATTAGATTAAATATTTATTTATAAAAAGTTAAAGTTCTAGCGCTGGGATCAGTTGCATTAGTATATTTAGGCATCCACAAATAAGGTAATATATGTTTGCAATTAGGAAAAAAACCGTGAAATATACAAAAATAATAATATTTTTCAGTTGAAATATTAGATTCATAATGACTATTAGGATTATCAGAATTTAATTTAATAGATATTTTATCTTGTAAAATTTGATATAAAGAATTTCCTATAAGTGAAACTCCATCACTAAATGCTTCTTTTTGTCTCCAAAGTATTTCCATAGGTAATAATTGTTTTTTTTTATAATTATAGAAATTGAATTGCATAAAACTATATCTTAATATATTTTTTTCACGGTAATTATAAATAGAAGTATTAAAAAAAGGATTAGAACAATTATGATTACGACTTTCAGGTGAAATGGATAAAATTAAATTAACTAAACTTTTATCTAAAAAAGGAGTTCTAGGTTCAAGTCCGTGTGATGAAATACATTTATCAGATCGTAATACATCAAACAAATGTATATCTTTTAAAAGTCTGCGTATTTCTTTATCAAATTCGATATTATCAGGACATTTATTCATATAAAGATATCCTCCGAATAATTCATCAGCTCCATCTCCATTAAAAATAACTTTAGCATTACTATGTGATTTAATATATTTGCCCAACAAATAATTGCATATACTAGCTCTAACAGTTGTAGTATCATAACTTTCAATAGCATAAATGACTTCAGGTATAGCATCAAAAATATCATTTTCAGTAATAATAATTTCAGTATGATTAGTTTGTAAATAATCAGCAACAATTTTAGCATATTGTAAATCTTGAGATCCGGATAAACCGATACTATATGTTTCTAATTTATATGGTATATTATTAAGACAATAATAATTATGAACTAATGCGGTTATAAGACTGCTATCTAATCCTCCCGATAACAAGCAAGCGATAGGTCTTTCAGTGGAAATACATCTTTTTTTAACAGCAGAATTTAAAGATTCAGCGATTAAATTAAAAATATTATTAGTAATAGGTATATTATAAGAAAAAGTAGGAATAAAATAAGGAGTATTTTCATTTAACAATTGCCAAACGGATTGTGCGTTATTAGAGAGATTAAAAGTAGAAAAAGTGCCAGGTGTGAATTGTTGTATAGAAATTTCATTATGAATAGTATCACAATCAAAATAATCATTATAAAATTTTTCCAAACATTTAAGTTCAGAAGCGAACGCATACATATTATTATGATTATTTTTTAAATAATATAAAGGTCGAACTCCAAAAGGATCTCGTGCAAAATATATTTTATTATTAGAATCACTAGTAATGCGATTATCAAACAATACAAAAGAGAATACTCCATCTAACATAACAAGAGTTTGTTCGATACCATATTTAATATAAAGATGAATGATTACTTCACAATCGGATTGTGTTTTAGGTGTAATATTCATATCTTTATATAATTGATTAAAATTATAAATTTCTCCATTACAGATTAAAATAATATCTTTAATAACTAATGGTTGATTAGATAATTCATTTAATCCATTAATTGCTAATCTATGAAATCCAAGAATCATTTGAATATAAGTATCATCTAATTTAGAATTTTCAGGTCCTCTTTGTATTCCTTTCATAAATTGAATTTCAATATCTGAATATGAATAACTTGAATTATTTAAGATAGCAAAGATTCCGCACATAATACTAATAATAGTAATAATTTGTTTTTATATAATTTAAATAAATATTATAACTAAAAATATAATATATAATTATATCAATGAATAATTTAAACAGTCAGCAATGTATTTCAGAAATACACAATGAAATAAATAAAAAAATATATGATAGGAATATTCCATCTGAGATGTTACAACCGTATTTAAATGTTCGTCCGGTAATGACGAAATATTCATATTTACCTATAGTAGATCCAAGAAAGAAATTAACAATTCCATTAGATCAATTTCCAACATATAATACAAATAAAGTATTTAATCCAGGTAATGCAACAGCTCCTTGGTCGGGTTTTGCTTCAAAAATAAATTTAGAATCTGAATTAAGAAATCAGATTTATGCTTTACAAAAATGTAGTCAAGCAGTGTATGTTCCAAATAGTAAAAGTGATTTATTTAGTTATAAATTTCAAACAATGAAGCAACATAATCCTCACGAATTGTTATTTTCAAATAATCATTTTTACAATTTTAATCCATCTCCAAATGAAAAAATAGGTGAAAATCTGTTTATGAATTCAACGCGAATGCAAATTCGAGATATGACAAAACAACAATGTTAATAATTTAGCAATTATGAGTTATATTAAATAAATAGAATTGAAATTATAAATTTATAAATAATAATTATATAAATATTATTTATGAAGACAATAAAACATAAAAGTATTCAAAGAATGAAAAGTAGAAGAAATAAAACAAAAAACAAAAGTAAATTTATATCAAAAGTGAATTGTAGTCCTAAATCAAAAGAAGATATAAATGGGTATTCTTGTTATACAAATAAATCATTATATAAATTAAAAAAATTATGGAATGATAAACATATGGATTCAAAAATAGTGTCAACAATTCCAATAGATATTCATAGTGAAATAAATGAAAAGTTAAGTAATGTTTGTAATAAAGAATCGTGTTGGTTAAATCAAGAAAATAGATTTGGAAAAATAAGTGATATGAAGGATTCATTTGCACCATTATCTCCAAAAGAATGGTCTTCAAATCCAAATGAATGGTTATCAAGTATTGATATATTGAAAGTAATGAAACAATATGAAAAAGCATATAAATGTTTTAAATTTATAGGTCCATCTCCAATTGATTTTGATACTAAAGTAGCAAGTCAAGAATGTGTATTAGATGATTTATGTAAGTTTAGTGTTGAAAATGAAATAAAAAACAAAAAAACAAAAATAGGTATAATTTTTAATACAGATCCACATAATAAACCAGGAGAACATTGGATATCAATGTTTATAAATATAAAAAAAGGAGAGATATTTTTCTTTAATAGTACAGGTGAAGGTCCTTCACAAGAAATAATAACATTTGTGAATCGAATAAAAGAACAAGGTTTAAATTTAAATCCGAAAATATATTTTAAATTTGATGATAATAGAGGGTTTGAACATCAATATGGGAATACCGAATGTGGAATGTATTCTCTCTATTTTATAATTCATATGTTAGAAGATAAAATAACTCAACATTATTTAAAAACGCATAAATTAAAAGATAACTATATGAATAATTTTAGAAAAATATATTTTAATGATTCATTATAATATAAACACTATTTTTTATTAATATATATTAATGAATAGTAGCGTTTTTTTAAATAAAGAAAATATTAATACATTATGGGATTTAATAAGTGATTTAAATATATTTAAATTTTTATCAAAAAATATTCAAAATAAAATATATACTATTTTTACAAATAATATTCAAAATTTTTTTGAAACAGAAAAATCAAAAACATTAAATTTAATTGATATTAATAAAAAATATATGTTATTAATATTAAAATATATTACAGAAAATTATCATCAACAAATACCTAATAAAATAAAAATATATGAAGAAAAACAAGACACTGAATTAAATGAATTAAATGAATTAATTACGTGTGGAGAAATTAAAACCGATCGACAAACACAATTTGAAAAAGAATTTATTAAACATAAAGATAATTTTACACAATTAATAACTGTACCAATTCCAGAAACACCTATTTTTTTAGATAAATATAAAGATATACCTATAAATGAAATGGAAGAAAAATTAAAAGAAATTACTATTAAAAGAAATTATGATGAACAATTAAATAACACTAATTTTTTAAATTTAAACTCATCTGTTGTAAATAATTGGTTAAAACCTGAAGAAACATCTATAAAAACTGAAAAATTTATTCAACCCAAATCAAATTCTAAATTAGAAAATAAAAAAAATGTTACATGGAATTCTAATACAGAATATCTTGAAAATAATGAATCGATTCATTTAGATATATATCAAGATATGAATGAAAATATAAATGAAAATATAAATGAAGATATGAATGAAGATATTAATATTTTTACCAAATTAAAAAAAATAAATACATCTTCAAATATAACTTTATTAGAAAATGAACCTAAAAATGAAGATAAAAATGAAGATAAAAATAAAAAATGTTCAATTGAACATATACAAAAAATAGAATTAGAATTAATATCTTTAAATACTAAAATAGATAATATATTAAATATATTAAAAGAAATTAAATAATAATATATATATTATTTATTATGAATATATTATATATATTTACTATTAGTAACATTTGGACATTTATAATGTCTACTAAAACTAGTATTAACAATAATAATAATAATATAAATCATATTATTAGAAATAAAAAAATACAAATAATTATATTTCAAAAAAAAATAATACCTAAACAATTAAAATTATTAAAAAATAAAAGCACATATTTAACAAATCATATAAATAATTATATATATAAATACAATTCTTTAACAGAAGATGATAAAACAATATTAGATTTTGTCATTTCAATATTAATTTAATATTAAATTAATATTATTATATTATTATATGTTATAATGGCTGGAACATTAATTTTAAAAGGTAGAAGATGTAGAAAAGGTTCTAGAAGATGTCGAACAACCGCAAGAGGAAAGGTATGTGTTAGAATTAGCAATATACGTCGTGGAAAATGTAAAAAAGGAACAAGAAAATGCGTAAATCAAATATGTTATACTAAACATTAAATATATAATTTAATTATTAAATACAATAATTAAATTATAAAAATAGAAATAGAAATAGAGAGATATTAAGAAGGTCTTTTTAATATAAATTTAAAATTCATAAAATTAATTTTAAAATTATATTTATTTATAATAAATTTAACATATTTTTCTGAAACGATTCTTCCATTTGTTTTTCTAAATTCAGCAATTTCATTAATTCTTTTTCCATAAATATGTGCTTTTTCGTAATTAAGAATAGCGAATCTATCATTATATCCTTCATAATGTTCATCATTAGGTATGCTAATATCAAAAGTATTTAACAAAATACTTTGTAATGGTAATTTATTAAAAATATAAACATCATGTCTTATAAACATAACATACTTAAATTTGTTTCCTTCTTCTATAAAATTTTCAACCATTTCAAAACCTCTTTTTTGTGATTCTAAGGCACATAAATGATTGATAATTAAAAAGGGTAACCATTCTCCTTCATTACAATTTCCTATTGTATCAAATACATCTTTATAGAAATAATCATCCATATTAATATTGTCAAGATATTGTTCTTGACTGTCTATTTTATAAAAATCTGGATTTAATAGTTTATATTCATTGTAATCGATTTCTTGTGAAATAACATTTTCATTAATTATTTGTTTATTATCATTAATTTGCCATGTATGTAAAAATGTTTTATAAGTTAAATTCTTATTTTTTAAAGTTTGAAATATATTATCTATATGAGTTTGATATGTTTGTTTTATTGAACGAGGTAATCCAAAATATATAATAGCAAAATCATAATCCATTATTAGTTAATATTTTATTTTTTTTCGATTTTAAACTAACAAAATAAATAAAATTACAAATATGAAATGTGAAGTTTAAATACTTATTTTACATTTGCAATAAAATTAGAATTGTGAATGTTTAAAACTTCAACAGTTTGATATTCTTTAGGTAATTCTATATGACTTTTAAAACGTCTTGCACGTCCGATAACTTGTTCAGGACGTACAGGACGCCAATATGGTTCCATAATATGAACATATCGTGTATTTTTTAAATCAATGCCTTCTGAACCAGATGAAGTAATCCAAAATATTTTAATAACTTCTCCCATATTATTATTAGTTAATATTTTATTTTTTTTCGATTTTAAACTAACAAAATAAATAAAATTACAAATATGAAATGTGAAGTTTAAATACTTATTTTACATTTGCAATAAAATTAGAATTGTGAATGTTTAAATATTTTTTCTCCATTTTCAGTTATTTGTAATGTAGCAATTTTATTATGATTTTTAATATCAAAAATATTAAAAAAGTTATCCTTAATTTTTTCATATTCATATTTATGTTGATTAATTTGTATAGTATTATTAAGACTTTTTCTTTCATTTTCTTCTTCATTTTCTCCTTCTCCTCCTCCTCCTCCATTTAATTTTTTAGAAATAATACGTGCTCCTTTTGTTGAAATGGCACTATGAGTTACTTTTTTAATTTCAACTTCATTAGTATAATCTGGAATATATGCAAAATCAGTTTCAGTAGGATTTTCAAAATTAACACAATGACCGTTAGGATAAATGGAACAATCAAAAGAAGTTTCTTTAATAATATTAATAAGATTTGTAGTTAATTGAGCTTTATTTTCAGATATAGCATATAAATATTGATCACTAGTAAATGGTATAGATGGTTGTCCTTTTTCTGGTTTATTAAATACATCATATTTTTTTAATTCGATAGCATCATCAGAATCTAATTGTTGTTTAGAAAAGATCATAATATATATAAAAACTTCAACAGTTTGATATTCTTTAGGTAATTCTATATGACTTTTAAAACGTCTTGCACGTCCGATAACTTGTTCAGGACGTACAGGATGCCAATATGGTTCCATAATATGAACATATCGTGTATTTTTTAAATCAATGCCTTCTGAACCAGATGAAGTAATCATAAATATTTTAATAACTTCTCCCATATTATTATTAGTAAAACTATTTTTTAATATACTGCTAATGCTTTCAGGAATTAAATCCCATTGTCCATTATAAATGTGTTTAATAATTTTTTTTTCTTCATCGGATTCAGTGCCGGTATATAAAGCATATGTAGATTTTCCACTAGTCATAGTAGATTCATCAATTACCCATACTCCGTGAGAATTTTTAGAAATAGAAAATTTTGCGAAACCATTATTATCAAGAACTGCACTAAAAAGACTAATACCTTCTGCAGATCTAAATTGACTATATACTAAATGTAATCCAACATATTCAGGATTTTGTATATTTTCAAGAATTGATAAAAATTTAGGACTATATATAAGAAGAGCATCCGGAGATAAAAATTCATCAGCGTTATCTTTAATGAATTGTACAGCTGAAGAAAGTCGTTCTTTATATTCATTTCCGCCCATATTTTCAAGTATTTCATCTCCTTCAATTTCACCTAAACGGTCATTTTCAATATCATCATTTTCTTCTTCTTCTAACCCTTGTTTTAATATTTCAGTTAAATCAGATGTTTCTGAAATTTTAGTTTTAGATTTAGTTTTAGATTTAGTAGAAGGTATAGAAAGTATAGTTTCTTCTGTTTCAGTAGATTCAGAAGATTCGGTTGTTTTTTTTTGTTTTCCTTTTTTTTTAATAATAGGCATAGGTCTTTCAGGTATAACATAATTACAAAACAATCGAGAGAAAATACGATATGTAGATGTTTTTTCTTCAAACAAATCAGTTCCAGTTGGTATTTTTCTTTTTTTTTCAACTTTTCTCTCATCTTTACGTGCGGATTCATAAATTTTGAATTGAACATCACTCATAGGTATTCGAATAACGTGATAATCAGACATTGTATTATATTTAGGGAATAAGCTTTCTTGACTACTTTTAAAATAAGAAGATAATCCTAAAATTCTTCTTTGTAATATATCTGTATTTTTAAGTGATTTATCATCATTTACATAATTAGACATAAAAGTATTAAAATCATCTGGTAAAGCTTTATAATTTATAATTTGAACGTTACTTATTTCAATATTATTCTTTTTTAATATATGAAGAATCTGCTTTTCAAATGTTTCATCAGAAGAAGTACTATTATCAAATATAATTTGATCATTTGTATTTTTTATAATATTAGAAACTCCGTGATATTTTAAATCTTTTGTTATTTTATTTTTAAATCCAAATGGGTTTCTTGTTATAGTTAAGATTTGTTTACTATGTGAATAATCTAAATAATCTACTGATTTTTCACCTAATAACATATGAGATAATTCTTCTTTATTTATAGAGTTACCTTTAGCATTTAAACTTATTTTCCAGGTTTTAATATATCCTCTTAAAATATTAAAAAGAATCGCAAATTCATTCGGATAATTAATAATAGGAGTTCCTGATAAAAATACAATACGCACATTTTTAGCTCTTAATAACATATAATATAATTTAGTTGCTAAATTAATCGGAGTATGTTCTCCAAATATACTTTCATTTTCGTGTGTTTCTTCTCCAGACTTTGCTTTTGTTTTTCTTCTCTCTTCACCAGATATCGCAGGTTCTCTTTTTAATTTATTCACAATTCTACTAATTAAATTATGAACTTCATCTATAATTACTACAGAATTATCAAATATATTTTTTGTAAATCCTTCAGTCATTTCATATAATTTTTGAGAACGTAATCCATTATATTTAATAAATTGGTATTTTTGTTTAATCATTTCATTTATTTGATTATCTAATTTTAATTTATTGGCATCATTTAATTCTTGATAATTAGATGGATTTTTAATATTAATAAAATAAGCTCCTTTGTTAGAACGAATATATTCTAATGGTAGATTTAATACAGCTGAAATTATTGATAATAATTCTGGATGTAATTCAGTATCAATCCATTCCCAATATTGATTTCTTTTATAAATTAAATCACCACAATGTTTTAATTCGGATACATATCCTTCAAGTAAAGATTTAGGTAACATAATTATTATTTTTCTAGAACTTTTCATACCTTCAGCTATAGCAATAGAAGTACACGTTTTACCAGAACCCAGTCCATGATATAATAATAATCCACGATATGGAGTATATAAATTAATATAATCTCTAACAATCTTTTGATGAGTTAAAAGAGAGAATTCTCCCGATTTTTTACTAGTAGGATTAGTTTCTATTTCTTTTAATTCTCTTTCAACTTCTTCTCGATAAGGTTGAAAAATAGTATTAATAAAATTGACAAAAATCATTCTATTATTCATAAAATATTTAGAACTTTTAATAATTACTGGATCAATTGGTGTAGGTAATCGTTCTTTTATGGAATCTTCAAATGTTACAAGAGATTCTGGACCTAATATAGAAACACCTTTTTCAATTGGTGGAGTTAATCTAGATATTTCTGAAAGTTGAATAGGTATAATTTCTTTTAATTTAGAAGATTTAGATGTTTTTTTTAGAACTGGTGTAGTTGTAGATAAAGATATGGATGGTTCTGTTGGTTCTATTGGTTCTATTGGTTCTGTTGGTTCTATTGGTTCTGTTGGTTCTATTGGTTCTGTTGGTTCTACTATTACTGGTTCATCTTCTTGTATAATAAATTTTATTTTTTTCTTTTTTATTTTAATAGGTTCCGTTTCTGAAACCGGAACTGAAACCGGAACTGAAACCGGAACTGAAGTCGGAACTGAAACCGGAACTGAAGGTGGAACTGAAGCTATAGGTTCTGTGAATTGTTTTTCTTCAGAAATTGATATAACAGGTTTAATTGTAACTAATTTTTTTTTATTTTCAGCTAATTTTTTAAGAAGAGCATCACGATCATAACCTTTATAAGTTTCATCAACAATAATAGAAGGTGTAATAGTAGGTTGTGTTTTAGGTTCAAATTCTTTTAATTCAGTTGCGGGTTCATTTAATTCAGATTCATTTTGAATTTGAGGTTCAAATTCTTGTAATTCAGATGCATATTCTTGTACTCGAGAAGGTTTTTTAAGAGGTTCATTTGATATAGGTTTTTGTAAAACAACAACAACAGGTTCTCTCTGTAAAATAATAGGTTTCTTCTTTAATTTTTCTTTTAAAGCATCTAAAGGATTCATTTATATAATTTAAATATAATAAATAATATAATTATAACTTTATAATTATATTATTCTTCATTATTATAAATTATATTATTTTTCATTAAAAAGTTTAATAATTTTTAAAACTGTATTACAAGCTAATTGTTCCGCTTTACGTTTAATTTTATGTTGTCCTTTACCCATAAAAATAAATACTTTTCCATTTTCTAAAATATGAGTATGAATAGATTTAAAATTTTTAAATAATGATATATCAATAGCATCATTGTGTTTTAAATTATGTATACTACAATTTAAACATAAATAAACTCCCATTTTGTATCCTAATTCAACATCATGATCGATTTCTAAATAATAAGGTGTAACTTTAAATTCTTTTTGAATTTTAACTTGTAAAATATTTTTATAATTATCATCATTTTGAATAAGTTCAACCCAATCAATATGTTCTTTAAATACATTTTCAATAAAAACTTGTGCCATTTGAAATCCTGGTCCTGTAATAAATATATTTTCAAACCATTTATCTTCATCTTTAATAGAAATTTTATTAAAATCCAAAAAAATAGCTCCAATCAAAGATTCAAATAAACAACCTAATTTTTTTAAATTAGTTCGGATTTTTTTTTCTTCAGCGTGTTTAGATAATATAAGCCATTTATATATTTCCATTTCATATGCTATTTTACCAATAGCTTCATTTTTAACAATAGCTATTTTTTTTTCCGTCATAAATCCTTCATCTGCTTTAGGGAAACGTCTATATAACAAATATTTAGTAATACATTCCAAAACTCCATCACCTAAAAATTCAAGTCGTTCATTAGATTTACTGCTAAGTGTCATACAATTCGTTGGACATTCAACAATTGTAATTTTTTGTTGTAAATTTTCAAAATAAGGACGTTTAGTATAAGAACGATGAACAAAAGCTCTTTCATAAAGAGCCATATTATTAACAATTGGTGGTAATCCATATTTAGAAAGAATAAATTGAACGTCATTCAATGTAATCTTTATATTTAAAGAATTATAAGGATTAAAAATAAATCCTTCTTCTGTTTTAATAATATCATCATCATGATTAATTTTAAATTCAGCCATTATATTTATATAATTTACAATTAATCTTTATATGTAAATTATATAAAGATTATATATTTAGAATTAAATATTACAAATATTACAAATATTACAAATATTATAATCTTTATATGTAAATTATACAAATTCATTTTTTATTAATTTTTATTGTTTAGAATAATATAATATTTATATATATTATAATGGTATTAATGTCAGCAGGTAAAGCCGCTCGCAATCAAGCATCAATTGTTAATAGACCTACGTGTGGAGGAAATAAAAAAGCAGGTATTGCACCAAGAGTTGGATGGTATTTACAAAGTAATGTAATGTTAGTTGGTGCACCTCAATCAGTACCTTTAATTTGTAGACCAAATCTAACTATTCAAACACAGAAATATGGATATCGTGCTACAATTAGTGGTAATATGGGTTAATGAATTATTATTTATTAAAAATATTATTATTATTATTATTAAAATGATTTAATAATAATTTATTATTTATTAATAATCAAATGTTTATTAAAATTGATATTAGAGAGAAAGATTTATTACAACAAATACAATATCTTATATCTAATACTCCAAAATTTAATAAAATAATAATAAAATCTGAAACATTAAATATTGGAGATATTATTATAAGTGATGATGATGATGAAGAAAAAATTATAATAGAAAGAAAAACTATATCTGATTTACTTTCTAGTATTAAAGACGGTAGATATGAAGAACAATCATATAGATTAAATGGATCACCTACTCATAATCATAATATAATTTATCTTATAGAAGGTGATGTAAATCGACCACAATGTTTTAAAAATAAAAATATAGATAATTTAACAATATATTCAGCAATGTTTTCTTTAAATTATTATAAAGGTTTTTCTTTATTTAGAACAAATTCATTACAAGAAACGGCAATGGTAATTTGTAATATGGTTTATAAATTAGAAAAGGAAACAAGTAAAAAACCATTTTATAAAAATTTAAATTATACAACTCAACCTAATATAGAAAATACCGAAAATATAGAAATAAAACCAATTGAAAATGAAAGTAAAAATACAAAAATAAAACCAATAGAAATAATAAAACTAATAGAACCAATAGAAATAATAGAAATAGAAATAGAAATAGAACCAACTGAAAAAGATTATGTCAGTGTTGTGAAAAAAATAAAAAAAGATAATATAACTCCAGATAATATAGGAGAGATAATGTTATGTCAAATTCCTGGAATAAGTTCAGTTACAGCTTTAGTTATAATGGAAAAATATAAAAATCTACCGAATTTAATAAAAGAAATAGAAAATAATAATAATTGTTTAAAAGATATTTTATATACAAATAATAAAGGTAAACTTAGGAAAATAAATAAAACCAGTTTATTAAATATAGTAAAATTTTTATTAAAAAAATAAAAATAGAATATATGAAAGAATTAATACAATTAATAATATTTATTGGTATTTGTGTTATTATATATTTACTATATAAATATATTAAATTAAATCGTGAAGGTATGACAGATGCATCAGGTAATTCAACAAGTACAGTAAGTAATGGAATAGCTGGAAATGCAACATCTTATAGTGCTACAGTAAAAGCAACAAGTATTCAATTACAAGATACTGTTTTAGTAACAAAATATCGAACAGATTATGAAACTATAATTTTAAATTTAGATGATTTAATAAATAATTTAATGTTAGAAACTGTATTATCAATTGATGTATCATCACCTCTTAGTGGATTTTCAAATTTAAATTGTTTAAATGAATCTAAACAAGCATTAAATAATGTAATGAAATTTTTAGATGCAACTTAATTTTAATTAATTAACATATACTGAAACACTATTATTTTTATACAATCCTTTATCAATTAAACTTTGTGTATATTCACTACCTCCCCAATTAGGATCCATTGGATTAGGACTTATTGTAGATTTAGATGTTTCTAAAGATGTAGATGATGAAGTAGGTGTAGATGATGAAGTAGGTGTAGATGATGAAGTAGGTGTAGATGTAGATGATGAAATACTATATGGATTAGATGAATTAGATGTGTTATATGGTGTAGATGTATTAGATACAGTTGATGAACTAGGTAAAGCAGTTGTAGTAGATGTAGATGTAGAAGGTGTAGATATAACTAATGAATGGGATGATGCTAAATTATACGGAGATATACTAGGAGGTAATCCTCCTTGAGGTTCAGATACACTAGGTCTGGATTTATAAACACGATTGCCTTGTGCATCATATGTTTCTTGTAAATATAAAACAGGACATACAATATTTTGACTTTTTTGCCATGATAAAAATTCAGTATAATCTTCTAAATTATCAAATTCAACTGGATTAACACCTGGGACTTGTGCTAAATTTGAATTATATAAATAAAATTGTGATCCTTTTTGAATTAACATATTAGGACATCTAGATGAATTAGATGAACTAGATGAACTATTATTATTTGTTAAACTTTCATATTGTGTAGAGTTTTTTTTAACATAAAAAAGTAATCCAATTATAAATACAAATATAAATAAATAAGTTAATGTCATTATATATTATAAGAATAAAATTGTTAATTTTTATAATCTATTTAATTATATATAATGGGATTTTTACATATAAATAAAAATTCAAAAAGTTTTAATAATGATATTAATAAATTAAATACTTTTATGAAAAAAAAAACAAATAAATTATTTATTTTAGTTTATATGGAGAATTGTCCGCCATGTATGGCTACTTGTCCTGAATGGAAAAAATTACAAAATATATTAAATTTACATTTTGTAAATAAGCCTAATATTATGATTGTTGATATAAATGAAAATGTAGTAAAAAACTTAAATTTTATTAAATCAGAAATTCATTCTTTTCCTACAATTCGTTTTATTACAAATAAAGGAGAAATAAGTGAAAATTTTGAAGATAGTAATATAAAAGAGAAAAATAGAACAATAGATTCATTTATAGAATGGATAAATTTAAATTCTGGAGAGAAAAATATAACAAAAATAGATAAATTTAAAAGTAAAAAAAAATATATAAAATCTCATAAAAAAACTAGAAAAAAATATAATATTTAATATAATTATAAAAAAAATTGAATTACTTTACTTTTGTAATTCTAAATTATAGTAATTAAACGGTTTAATTCAACAATGGCGGACATTACATCACAACAATCACAACAATCACAACAAATTGAAAATGTCAATATTCCTCGTAAATTGTGTTTATATTGTAATGATACAACACATAATATATCCGAATGTAATCATCCTAGTATTGAAATATTACATAATGAAATATGTGAAGCAACTATATTTAGTTATTGTATATCTGATTTAATATATCAACATATGACAGACAGTCTAAATAATAAATTTAGATTTATACATTTTTTAAGACATTGGTTATTAACAAAAACAACTGATGAACTTAAAATTATTTTATATAAATGTAATAAATCCGAAAATTTTAATTTGGATATAAATATGTTACCATCCTTAATACTACATATTTCATTATATTATTATGATTATGTAGTTAAACTAAAATCATCTATAACAGAAAAAGATGTACAATTAATATATCAACAATTAATTGAAATTAGTATTAATAAAAATTCTTTTATTAAAATATTATCTCTCTTAATTAATATAACAGAATCAAATATTCAATATTATATATGGCATTTATACAACCCTAAATTTAAATATAATATAAAAATAAAAGTATTTTCTAATTTTAATATAATTTATAAAGATGAATCAGAACCAGATATATTATGTCCGATTTGTTTATGTGAAACTAATATACCATTAAATAATTTAATAATTACTAAATGTAATCATAAATATTGTTTTAAATGTATTATATCATGTATGATTAGTAATAGTTTTAAAAATAATTCTGTTGTGCCATTGTTATGTCCTTTATGTCGTCAAGAAATAACATCAATTACAATAATTAATAAACAATTAAGTAAATATTTATCCATATATTGTGATGAAATAGATTCTATAAAAATAGAAAATATAGAAGAACAATTACAAGAACAACAATTACCTATTATTATGCGTGAATTTCCACATCCATTTATATTTCCTATAATTTTAACTAATGAAGATCTTGTAAATTTATATTTTAGTATAATAAATTGTATCTTATTTATACTTGTAATTTATATATTTTATATAATAATTTTAAATTAAATATAATAAGTATTTTAATATTTATTATATTTAAAAATTTATATTTTATTATAAATTTTATAAATTTTTTTTTAACATTTAAAATTATTTTTGGAATAACCAATAACGGCACAAGCTATTCTTTTTCCAGCATTACCTGTTTTTAAACTTTCATCATCTCCACCTTTACCACAATCATCTTCATCTGCATGTATAATTAATCCACGACCGATTATATTATATTTACTACCTCTAAGTTTAATAATATTATCATTAAATGAATACTTACATTCACCTTTAGAATTTGTATGAATATTTCCCAAATCACCAACGTGTCTATTTTTCATTCCAGGACATCCATGTGTTTTATGCAATGGATTAAAATGAGAACACATACTAGTACATTTATCAGTTAAATCTCCTGCTTCATGTATATGAAATCCGTGTTTGCTATTTGGAGTTAATCCACTAATATTTAATGAAATATTAATATTATCATCATAATTATTTTCTTTAAATTTAACAGTTCCTTTAATATTATCTGTAAATACTGCAACAGCTTCAATACTATCCATTATTATTAAAATACTTAATTAATATATTTAAATTAATATATTAATTAAGTATTTTAATAATTAAATATATATATAAAATACAAATAATTATTTTTTATTTTTTTTACTCTTTTTATTTTTTTTACTCTTTTTACTTTTTTTACTCTTTTTACTCTTTTTACTTTTACCACCATATTTTAAAGTATTCTCTCGATTTGCTGCGGAATAAGCATCAATAAATGATGGATGTGAAAATGGTAAAAAATAAAATTTTACATTAACATATGCAAATGTTTCGTGATAATAACGAAATAAATAATTAATAAATAATTGTTGATTATCATTATTTTGAATTCGTGATATAATAGTATTAAATTCAGTAATTAAATATGCTCGTATCCAAACACTACGAATAGTAGCCCATGTATCAATAACAATAACAAAGTCACCAACTATAATACATAAAAAACAATGTAAAATATTTTCATCATCAGTCATATAAACAAAACAAGTTTCATTAGGTAATATTCTAGGTAATGATTGTACTATTTCTAATGTAATACGATGTTCAGGACTACAATAATGATAATTTAGTTGCATATAACACATTGGTGGATTTTGATAAAGAGATAAAAAATAAAAAAAATTATTAGCATTTGTAAGAACTTTTTGTTGGTTTAATAAAAAAAGAAATGTATTACTATTATCTAAAATAAAAAATTTATATAAGAATCCAATAATAATAGCATTATAAATACAGCAAGTATAAAATGTTTTATTTCTAAAAGTCGAAGTTTTACAAGTTTTTCCAATTGTAGTACAATTTGATAAATAATTAAAAATTAATTGATTTAAAGGAAAAATAATGTTATTTAAGTGTGATATTATTTCAGTGTGTTGAGGTATTTCTTCAAATCGTTCATTAGGTAAAGGTTCAATAGGTAAACTATATATTACATTTGTAATAACTTCTCCAGTTGGAGTAGTTATAATAGAATGTTTTAATGAAAAAGCCATTATATAATAAATATTTATTATTAATAAAATTGATTGTATTAAATGAAATAAACATAATTTATAATATAAATTCAAATGGAACACATTTTTAAAATTTTCGATTTTAATGTTTACAATAGTAAAGAAGAATCAACAGATGAAGAGGAATCTCCAAGTTATATAGATAATGCTATTTTTGTAATTCAAATTTTTGGTGTAGATGAATTAGGAAAAACCTATTCAATAATAGCGGAAGGGTATAAGCCGTTCTTTTATGTAATGGTAAATGATACCTGGACGATAAAAACTAAAGAAAAATTTAGAGATCATTTAAAACAAAAGATAGGTGGATATTATAAAAATAGTATTACAGAATGTAAAATAATAAAGCGAAAGAAATTATATGGTTTTGATGGTGGAAAAGAACATAAATTTATATATTTAGAATTTGCGAATATGAATGCGTTTAATAAAGTAAAGAATTTATGGTATTCAGAGTATGATAAAGGTCATTTATTATTAAAAGATGGATATGAATTTAATAATACAAATATAAGATTATATGAAGCCAATATTCCGCCATTATTAAGATTTTTTCATATAAAAGATATAAGTCCTTCAGGATGGGTAGCAATTCCCAAAAGAAGAGTAATTGAAAATAATAATCAAAAAAGTGTAAATTGTGATTATGAATTAAAAACGATTTATGAAGATATAATACCTTTAAATGATAAAGAAACCCGTGTTCCTTATAAAATAATGAGTTTTGATATAGAAGCAAGTAGTAGTCATGGAGATTTTCCTGTTCCAATTAAAACTTATAAAAAATTAGCATCAAATATTATAGAATATTTTGAAAATAGTAAAATAGAAATAACAAAAGAAATATGTAAAAATTTGTTAAGAAGAATTATTTTAGCAGCATTTGGATATGAAATAATACCTCAGATTGATATAGTATATCCCAAGTCAAGTCCATCTTCAAAAGAAGATATTTTAAAATTATGTGAAATATGGTTAGAATCGCAAATAAAGAACTGTAAATCTGCGGAATTTAATTTAAATAATTCAATAGAATATTATTATGAAAAACTGAGTAAATCAATAAATAATGAAGATGAAGAAGAGAATAATAATAAAAATGTAAAATCATATTTAAATAATAAAGCAACAATTGTAGATATATTATGTGATCCATTATTTGAACGTGAAGGTAAATTAAATGAATTAAATAATTCATTAAATCATATATTTCCTAAATTAGAAGGAGATAAAATAACTTTTATAGGTTCAACATTTATGAATTATGGAGAAATAAATCCATATTTTAATCATTGTATTGCATTAAATACGTGTTCTACTATTCCAATACAAAATAGTATAATAGAATCTTATAATTCAGAAAAAGAAGTATTATTATCATGGCAACAATTAGTTCAACGAGAAAATCCGGATATTATTATAGGATATAATATATTTGGTTTTGATTATGAATTTATGTTTAGACGTGCTGAAGAAAACAATTGTGTAGAAGATTTTTTAAAATTATCAAGAAATGAAGATGATATATGTGGAACAATAGATAAAGATACGAATAAATATAAAATCGAAGAAAGTTCAATTCAAATAGCAAGTGGACAACACGATTTAAGATTTATTAAAATGAATGGACGTTTACAAATTGATTTATATAATTTCTATCGTCGTGAAACGAATTTAATATCATATAAATTGGATTATGTAGCAGGTAATTTTATAGGTGATTTTATAAAAAAAATAGAACATACTATTGAAAATAATACTATTATAATATCATCAAATATGACAGGATTATTAGTAGGTAGTTTTGTGCATTTTGAAGAAATAGGTCATTCAGTAGATTATTATGATAATGGAAATAAATATTTAGTAATTGAAATAGATGAAAAAAATAATAAATTTACGATTAATAATAGAATAAATCCGGATTTTGAGAAAAAAGTAAGATGGTGTTTAGCAAAAGATGATATAACCCCAAAAGATATATTTAGAATGACAAATGGAAGTGCAGATGATAGATCTATTATTGCAAAATATTGTATTCAAGATTGTAATTTAGTTCATTATTTATTTAATAAATCAGATATTCTTACAGGTTATATTGAAATGGCAAAGATTTGTAGTGTTCCGATAAATTTCTTAATTATGAGAGGTCAAGGTATTAAATTAACTAGTTTTGTATCAAAAAAATGTCGTGAGAAAAAAACGTTAATGCCAGTAATTGAAAAAGGAGAATTAGATGAAGGTTATGAAGGTGCGATTGTATTAGAACCTAAATGTGATTTATATTTAGATAATCCAGTAGCTTGTGTAGATTATGCTTCTTTATATCCAAGTTCTATGATTAGTGAAAATTTATCACACGATAGTAAAGTATGGACACGTGAATATGATTTAGCTGGAAATTTAGTTGAAGAATGGGGAGAAAAAGATAAACACGAAAAGTATATTTATGATAATTTGCCGAATTATGAATATGTTAATATTGAATATGATACATATAAGTATTTTAAAAAACATCCAAAAGCTTCAGCAGAAAAAATAAAATGTGGATTTAAAATATGCCGATTCGTGCAATCTAATACAGATGACAATGGTGCTATTATGCCTTCAATTTTAAAAGAATTATTGAAAGCACGAAAAGATACTAGAAAGTTAATTCCTTTACAAACGGATGATTTTATGAAAAATATTTTAGACCAAAGACAAATTGGATATAAATTAACTGCTAATTCATTGTATGGACAATGCGGAGCAAAAACTAGCACTTTTTATGAAAAAGATATTGCTGCTTGTACCACTGCTATTGGAAGAAAATTATTAGTTTATGCTAAAACTATTATTGAAGAATGTTATGGAAATCGCATTTGTAATACAACCAATTATGATCCTGTTTTAACAAAAGCCGAATATATATATGGAGATACCGATAGTGTATTCTTTACATTTAATTTACAAACTTTAGATGGTATTCCAATTCGTGGAATGAAGGCATTAGAAATTACAATTGAATTAGCCAAACAAGCTGGACATTTAGCTTCACAATTTTTAAAAAACCCACACGATTTAGAATATGAAAAAACATTTATGCCATTTTGTTTATTATCTAAAAAAAGATATGTTGGTATTCTTTATGAATCAGATATTACTAAAGGTAAAAGAAAAGAAATGGGTATTGTATTAAAAAGACGAGATAATGCTCCCATTGTAAAAGATATTTATGGTGGAATTATTGATATTTTAATGAATAAACAAAATATTCAAGAAGCAATGGAATTTTTAAAAAATTGTTTAGAAAATATGGTTAATCAAAAATATGCGATGGATAAATTAATAATAACAAAATCATTACGTTCTGGATATAAAAATCCAAAATCAATTGCACATAAAGTATTATCAGATAGAATTACTGCGAGAGACCCAGGTAATAAATTCTGTTCTGGAGATAGAATACCTTTTGTATATATCGTTACTAAAAATAAAAAATGTCTTCAAGGTGATAAAATTGAAACACCTGCATTTATTCTTGAAAATAATCTTAAAATAGATTATTCTTTTTATATTACAAATCAAATTATGAAACCTGTTCAACAATTATTCGCATTAGTTTTAGAAAAAATTTGGATTTTATTAAATAAAAGACCTTGTTTAAGTAAATATAAAAAAAATGTAGAAGCTTTACGTAAAGAATATTCTAATAATATTAAATTAGAAGAAAAATTAGAAGATTTACGTTGTAAAGAAATTAAAAATTTATTATTTAGTGAATATTTAATAAAAACGAATAATGAAATAAATGGAGAACAATCTTTAACTAAATTTTTCGCAAAAAAAAATATATAACATAATTATATTGCTAGATGAATGCTTACAGAAAAAAATGTTGTCAACAATGTATTCGCAGTTGTAATAATTGTATTAATCATTTGAAAAATCAAGAACAAACTGACAAAGTTAAAGAATGTATTTTATATTGTGAAGATTGTATTAAATGTTGTAATTCTTGTTTAGAATGTTGTTGTGATAATCCTTTAAAAAAACATATTGTTGAAATGTATAAAATAATGAAAATATGTAAAGATGGTTCTTTTAATTGTCATATTAAATGTAAAAATTTAAAACATAAAGAATGTTATGAATGTTTTAATTCTTTAAAATGTGCGGAAGATTGTAAAAAATGCATGATGTCTTGTTTATTTTAATATTTAACTATTTATTTATTAAATACTTATTATTAAATAATAAGTATTTAATAATATAATATTTTAATAATATAATATTTTAATAATATAATATTTTAATAATATAATATTTTAATAATAAAAGTATTTAATAATAAAAGTATTTAATAATTAATATATTAATTATAAAAAAAATTGATTGTAAATATAAATATTATATTATTTACATTTACAATTACAAATCAAAATGTCGAAATTCATTAATTTTCATAACGATACGGATTTTCCAATTATGGTTGATTCTTGGAAAAATAATTCATTGTATTGTTTAAAAATTGAATCACAAGAAAAACGTATTATTTACAGTGATGATAGTGAATGGTATTTAAATTCTATGTTTGATTTATATGATGATAGACAACTATGGCGAAATACTAATTTAAAAAAATATGTTAATATTGGTAAATTTCGTTCAATACCTGATATTTCAAATATATATTCTTGGCTTAATTATGAAAATATATTTCAATGTTTATATAGTGAAACACAAAATAATAATAATATAGAAAAACTCATTACATTTTCATTAAAATAATTAATTTATAGTATTATGTATTTTATGTATGTTATATATATTTACTATATATAATATAAAATATAAATAAATTATAAAATATATATATATTATATTTATTTGAAAAAATATAGTATAAAAATTTTTTTTATATAATTCAATATTATCATTTTCATTTTCTGTTTCTGTTTCTGTTTCTGTTTCTACTTCAATTTCAGAATCTGAATCTGATTCAACATCAGTATCACCATCATTGTCAATATCATTGTTAACATCAATATCATCATCACTTTCATCATCACTTTCAACATCAGTATCATGATCAGTTTCATCATCACTTTCAACATCATATTCAACATCATATTCAAGATTTAATAGATTTAATATATTGTCAACATTTGTAGTTGTGTCCATTTATCATATTTAATATATAATCTTTATATTTGTATTAAATATTATATTTTTTTTAAATTAAATTAATACTGTAATTATTATAGGTTCTGAAATATAATCGATTCTATTATTAGAAATATCAAAATTTAAATCACCTATATTTAATCTATTAATCAAATTATGAATTAATGAATGTGTATTATTTATATTATTAGTATCATTATTAGTATTATCATTAGTATGACCATTAGTATCATCATTAGTATCATCATTAGTATCATCATTAGTATCATCATTAGTATCATCATTAGTATCATTATTAGTATCATTATTAGTATCATCATTAATTAATGTATCTAAATCTGGTTCAATATTATAATTTCTAATATCATATCTACAAACAGGACATTTACAACTAATTTTAAACCAATTATTTAATGAATTATTATTAAAAATATGATTACAATGTTTTATTATTGTAACTACTTCATTATCTAGAAAAGTATTAAGTGATATAGGACAAGATGTATTATTAGGTAAAATAATATCAGCATATCTAATTTGTCTAGTAGCATTTGTAAATTGAGTTAAAGTAGGAATAATTGGCGATAATTGTTCTAAATTGCGTAATGTTGTATAATTAGAAAAAAATGAAGGATTTGTATTATTAGTATTAGTACTTGTACTATTAGTAGATGAATTATTAAAATTACCAAATAAATTACTAGATGGATAAATAGTAGATGAATTACCAAATAAATTATTAGATGGATAAGTAGTAGATGAATTGGTATTAAAATTACCAAATAAATTATTAGATGGATAAGTAGTAGATGAATTGGTATTAAAATTACCAAATAAATTATTAGATGGATAAGTAGTAGATGAATTTGTATTACGATTAATAGATGGATTAGTAGTAGATGGATTGGTATTACGATTAATAAATGGATTAGTAGTAGATGGATTGGTATTAAAATTACCAAATAAATTAGTATATGGATTAGTAGATGAATTAGTATTAAAATTACCAAATAAATTAGTTGATGAATTAAATATTTGAACGATTATATTACGTATTTCAGTATTTGAATTACTTAATTCACGTATTTGTCTTAAATTATCATTATACATAGTATTTAATATAAAAACAATTTGTGAATTCATTATTATTGTATATATTATAGAATGTGTTTAAATATATAATTATATTATTCTATAAAATGATAAATAATTCAATTTATAAAGATAAAGGATTAACAGGGTTATCTAATTTAGGGAATACATGTTTTATAAATTCATGTATGCAAATAATTTCTCATACATATGAATTAAATAATTTATTAAATCATAAAAATATAAGAAATAAAATTAAAAATATATATGAATCAAATTTAATTATAGAATGGGATGATTTAAGAAAAATGATGTGGAAAAATAATTGCGTAATTTCACCAGGTAAATTTATTAGAACTATACAACAAGTATCTGAATTTAAAAAAATAGAAATGTTTACAGGATATTCACAAAATGATCTTCCAGAATTTTTATTATTTGTAATAGATTGTTTTCATAATTCATTATCACGTGAAATACAAATGAAAATAAGCGGTAATATAGAAAATTTAACTGATAAAATAGCTATTCAATGTTTTGAAATGATACAAAAAATGTATTCAAAAGATTATTCAGAAATCTGGAATTTATTTTATGCGATTCATATTACAGAACTAAAAAATTTAGAAACAAATGAAATAGTAAAATTAATTCCAGAACCATATTTTATGATAAATTTATCCATACCATCTAATAATAAATCTCCTTCCTTAATAGATTGTTTAAATTTTTATGTTGAAGATGAAATATTAGAAGGAGAGAATTCTTGGTATAATGAGAATACTAAAGAAAAGATAAATATTAAAAAAAAAATACAATTTTGGTCTTTTCCAAATGTGTTAGTATTCGATTTTAAAAGATTTAATAATAATTTTCAAAAAAATAAAATTTTAATCACATTTCCTATTGAAGAATTAGATTTGTCTAATTATGTAATTGGATATAAAAAAAATAGTTACAAATATGAGTTATATGGTGTATGTAATCATAGTGGTGGAGTAATTGGAGGTCATTATACGTGTTATGTAAAAAATGCAAATAACAAATGGTATCATTATAATGACACAATTGTTTCAGAAATAGAAACCATACATTCAATTATTACTGAAAAAGCATATGTTTTATTTTATAGACTAAAATATAATAATATTTAATAATAATATTAAATAATAATATTTAATAATAATATTTAATAATAATATTTAATAATAATATTTATTTATTTATTTAACTATTTATATATTATAAATGGAAGTAGTAAATACGACAACAACAACTGATCCAGTAAATATGTATAATAATTTAAATAAATATATATTAAATCCGACTGTTTTTATTATTTTTATTCTAATTATTATATCGTATTATATATTTTCATCATCTTTAGGAAATAATGGTGTTAGTACTGCATCTAATTCAGTTTCAAATAAATCAAATTCAAGTATTATAAAAGGTATTATTATATTTATTTTAATAATTTTAATTGTAATTAATGCATTTCAATATTTTTTTAGTATAAATGTAAAAGCATATCTTCAAGATTTATTTACATCTCATCCAAAAGTGGATATTGTCGTAGATCAAAATACATATCCGCAACCTGCTCCAGTTCCTGAAATGAAATTTAAAAAACAAGTGTTCAATATACCTGGAAATTATTATGATTATGAAAATGCAGATGCTATATGTAAAGCATATGGATCTAATTTAGCCACGTATGATCAAATAGAAAAAGCATATAATAATGGAGCTGAATGGTGTAATTATGGATGGTCAGCGAATCAATTAGCTTTATTTCCAACTCAAAAACAAACTTATGACCATTTACAAACAATAGAAGGTCATAAAAATGATTGTGGTAGAACTGGTATTAATGGTGGTTATATGGCAAATCCTAAAATTAAATTTGGAGTAAATTGTTTTGGATATAAACCTAAAATTACTCAAGAAGAAGATGAATTAATGCAAACATCTACGGCATATCCTGAAACTGCGCAAGAATCCGATTTTCAAAAACGTGTGGATTATTGGAAAACCAAAGTAGATGAAATATTAGTATCTCCATTTAATTATAATAAATGGGGAGTATAAATCCAGTTCTTTAAATAGATATTATTATTATTATTTCGTTTTAGATGTTTTAGATGTTTTAGATGTTTTAGATGTTTTAGTTTTATTTGTTTTTATTTTATTTTTATGGGTAGATTTCTTTTTTAAATTACTTTTTTTTGCTAATTCAATTAATTCAGTATGTAATTTATCATCAATAACTTCATCTTCCTCATCATCATCATCTTCATATTTTTCATTAATACTATTATAATTTGTTAACCAACAAGGAATTACTAAACTATTAAATAAATCAGATACATTTTTTAAATTTCCATCACTACCGCCGCCACTTTGATCATTCATAGTAATTATAGGAGACATACCTGCTCTCATCATAATAGAATTTACATTAAATCCACCTGAATGTATATTAGTTTTGTAATCTGTATTAAATATTAATTCATTTCCTCCTATATATCCTTCTATATTATTCATAATTATAAATATTATATATATTAACTAATTATTATAAAAACGCTTTATAATAGTTATAAAATTGTTATCTATATATTATTAATTATAATATTATTATAAATTTAAACTTCTACTTAAACTTTTAGTAAAACTTTTACTTTTACTTTTACTATGTTTAGGATTATACATTTGTTGTGCTGCTAAAATTGAAAAAGGAGGAATTGCTTGAGAAACAATTGGAAAAAAACCACCACGTGTTCCTCTTCTTCTTCTTCTTCCTCTTCTACTTCCTCCTCTTTTAGTAGTTCCACCTTTCATAAGACCACAAGTTCCGCCACATCCTCCTCCTCTTTTTACAGATCTTCCTCTTCTTCTTCTTCTTCTTCCACCGGATTGTGCTGAACTTAATTGACTACTATTAGGTGTATACATACTTCCAGAATTTTGTCCTGATGTACCAACTGAACTATTACTATCTCTTCCAGCGCCGAATGCATTATTTGTTTGTGTTTGCAGTGATCCATTAACAGATGTTCCATACGTAGTTGCACTAGAAACTCCATTCATACCACCTTTCATACCGGTTTTCATAGTAGTAGCAGGCATACTAGAACCACTTTTCATATTAGACATAGAACCACTAGACATAGGTTTCATGACATTTGCTGCGTGACCTGATGGATTTGAAAGATTTGTATTCACCATTATATATAAGATTGAGAAGATATATTTCTAAATAATATAAATTAATTAAAAAAATATTTTTTATTACGCATACTAAAAATTAAAATAATAAGTATTGCTAAATTCATTATAAAGATTAAAAATATGAATGATATAATACTATAAATATATGGATTAATTTCATATAATATGAGTTCTATTACAGGATTAAATAAAACTTTAATTTCATTTTTAATATCATCTCTTTTTAAAATATCTAAACAATGTTGAACTACAGAATCTTTCATATTTAATAAATATAAAATATTTATTAAATTATTCGTGTTAATAAAAAAATTATTTTCTATATTTTGAATAATATGGAAAATATTTATGAAGTGAATGAAACATTTGATTTTAATAAATTAACTTTAGCATATCCATCAAGTATTCAAGGTAATGCATATTTTACAAAAATAGAATATAATAAAAATCCATTATATATACAAACAAGTAAAAGTAAAACAAAACAAGGAATAATAAAATCTGGAAAAAAGTATTATTGTGATTTAATGTTTAACAAAAATGATGTAGTTATTATAAATTGGTTTGAAAAGTTAGAAGAGAAATGTAAAAAGTTGATTTTTTCAAAAAAGAGTGAATGGTTTCAAAATGATTTAGAAGAAGATGATATAGATAATTCATTTAGTCCTACAATAAAAATTTATAAATCTGGAAAGAATTATTTAATAAGAAGTAATATAGAAAATTTAAATAATATTCCATCAATAAAAATATTTGATGAAAAGAAAGTGTCGTTAAATATAGATGATATAAATACAGAAACAAATATTATTTCAATTTTAGAAATAGAAGGTATTAAATTTACATCAAGTTTTTTTCAAATAGAAATAAATATAAAACAAGTAATGGTATTAAACGATGATTTATTATTTGATAATTGTTTAATTCGTTCAAATAAAAGTATTCTAAAAGATAATGACATAAGTAGTAATTTAAGTAATACAAATAATTTAACTACATTTAACGAGACAAGTAAATATTTAAATAATAATATTCCATTTACGGAAAAAATAGTTTCATTAGAAACATTAGAACCATTAGTTCCATTAGTTCCATTAGTTTCATTAGAAACATTAGAAACATTAGAACCATTAGAACCATTAGTTTCATTAGATATATTAAAAAAAAATAAAGAAAATAAAAAAGAAGAAAATATTTTATTAAAAATAGATATTCAGGAAAATATGAATGGAGAGATTCAGGAAATTATGAATGAAGATATTCAGGAAAATGTGGATGAATTAAAAGAAATAACTAATTTTGAAATAGCTTTAGACAATAATTTAGAAACAATTTCACTAAAAAAACCAAATCAAGTTTATTTTGAATTATATACAGAAGCTAAAAATAAAGCAAAAAACGCAAAAAAAAATAAAATTTTATCTTATTTAGAAGCAAAAAACATAAAAAATACTTATATGTTAGATAATTTAATTGAAAGTGATTTTGATAATGAAATTGATGAAGTTTCTGAAAGTGAATTAGATGATTTATAAATTTAATTTTAATAAAAATTATTTAATTAAATAATTATAATGTATTCTTAAAATTATTTTATCATTAATTTTATATAATGAATGTTTCTTTTAAGAAGTTATGGAATGATTATGGAATTGGTGCTCTAATAGTTTTATTTATAATTGCTTATGGAGTTAGTTTATTTGCGAATTATTTAGGAGCAAAAGGAGTGCCAGGTCATGAATCGAATGCTATGATGCAACCTCAATATAAAAATACAAATAGTCAAAATAGTTCAAATTCTAATGCAGTATTACCTTCAGACCCTAATGGTAATGAAATATTTGCTTCAGCCTCAGGAGTACATACGAGTATGCCAGGTATTCCGTCATCATGTTCTAAACCAACTATTCAAAATCCGGGAGAATTATTACCAAAAGATGCTAATTCACAATGGAATGAATTAAATCCTTCTGGTAAAGGAGAACTTGCAAATATAAATTTATTAAAAGCTGGATATCATATTGGTATAGATACTATAGGTCAAACTTTAAGAAATGCGAATTTACAAATTAGATCAGAACCTCCAAATCCACAATTGAATGTTGGTCCATGGAATACTTCAACTATAGAACCTGATTTTATGCGTCCACCTCTTGAATTGGGATCCGGGTCTCAATAAATAATTTATAATTATATATATTTATATTTATATTTTTGAATTATTTATATAAAAAAATTGAAATATTTATATAAATAAAATAAATTTAAACAAAACAATAATGAATTTAATAAAATCAATAACATATTTAAAAACTATACCTTTTACAATTAAAATGCCACCAATTGTTACTGAAGATTTAGGTAAAATAATGGAGATGTCAATTTGTTTATTATATGATATTGACTATATAGGAAAATTTAAATATAGTATAACAGAAGCGGAAAAACTCTCTCTAATTATAAAAGAATTAAAAGTATTATTTCCATATAATATTATTCATACTGCACAAAATGGTTATCAATATGATTTTACTTGCGTTGATAATGAGTTTAAATTAAGTGCTAAAACATCAAAAAGAGATGGAAAAGTGTGTCCTCAAGTAATAGGTCAACCTTCAAAAAAAACTTTTTGTAAATATTTTCAATTGCCATATACAACTACGATAGAACAAATAAAAGAATTTATTTTTGAAAATACGAGTTTATTATTAAATAAGTATTTTAAATTTACATTTGATAGTTCAATTATTTATTACAATAAAAAAAAGAATTTAACATTATTTATTACAAAAAAAAAAGATATTGATTGGTTTCAATATAAAATAGAATTTAGTCATATAAAAAAACAAAAAAAATGGAATGAAAGCACTACTATTAATATTAATGGAATTTCAATTGGTGAATTTCAAGTTCATAATCATAGAGATAGTATTAAATTTAGATGGTGTTTTGAAAAATTATTAATAAATTTTAAAGATAATTTTGAAATTATTTATTTATAAAAATCTAATATTAAATGTCATTTGTATAAAATAGTGTATTTTGTATTAATATTTCTAATACCAAATTTAATGTTTGTATTATTATTAATTTATCATTATCACAAAATAATTTAATATTATTTATATCATCTTCCGTTAAAATGGTATAATTACGAATTTTATGTATATAATTATTTAATTCATTATCATTTTTTTTTAAATATTTAAAATATTTAAAATGTTTCATATATATTTAATTTAAATAATTATAATTACAATAATTGTAATTATGATCAAGTTATTTATATTTTTATAAATTAATTATTTAATTAAATTGATATGTATTATTTCTAAATTTGAATTACTTTTGGTTGTATCAACAACCCATAAATATTCTTCAACAAATTTTGTATCAATTTTTGATTGAGCTTTAAATTTAGCATATTGTATTTTATATAATTTTACCATACCTTTTTGAATAAGAATTTCTTTTAATTCATCAATGGAAAGTAATCCTTCATTATTATATGAAAGTATTAAATAATTACATTTAAGACCATTAATTAATTGTATAAATGTATTTTTAACTTGTGTTTTTTTACAAAAGTTACTTTTATTATAATTTTTTATCAATGCGGTTTTACCTTCTAAAACAATAGTTGAATCATATAGTGCGATATAATTTAAAGGCGAATAATTTCCACTATATTGTCTTTGATTATAAGGAGGATCTAAATAAATAACATCATAATAGTCACTATCTATATTAGCGAATTGTTCGGCTAATCCGAGATATACTTTATTATTTTCAGTAATATTAATTTTAGTATGTATAGGTTTTAATATTAATTTTTTTAAAGATGTTTTTTTATATTGTTTTAAATATGCTCCATATACACAAGAAGTATTAGCAACTTTATCAATTGAAACAATTAAGGAAGCTAATAAGAAATTAAATTCATTTTGTGTAATAATATTTTCTTGAAAGAGTTGTTGAATATATAATCTAATAGCATCGGCTATTTTAGCATTTTCATTTGTAAAAAACATTCGATTAGAATGAATAGAAGGTGAATAATTTAAAAATATTAATCCTTCTACGATATCTAAATTATTACATTTATCTATAATTAGTGCTAAATTTTGTGTAAAATTGCATTTTAATAAAGCAGAATTAATAATAAAACTATATTGTTCTAAATCATTAGCACTACAATTTTTAAAATGTTCCATCATATTAAATCCAACTACGCCAGTTCCAGCGAATAAATCCATAAAAGTTTTATTTTTCATATCAGTGATATTTTCATTACATACAAATAACAATGTATTAAATAATGTATTTTTGGATCCGATATAATTTAAAACGTTCATAATAAATAGTTTAATGATATGATTTTAAATATTAATAATTCAATTTTATTTAAAATCATATATTAAAATTGTGATATTTAAAAAATATTACAATTTTATTTTAAAACATATATTATGGGAAAACACAGTATATTTTTATATATATTTATAATATTTGTGTTATTTTTATGTTTAAAAATATATTATGAGTCAGACGCATATAATCTTAAATGTATAATTGCTTCTAAAGATGGAAATGTATATTGTGTTAGAGAAAGAGAGAAATTAGAATTAGCAGCGAATCTTTTAGCTGAAGTGACTGAAAAAATGAAGAATATAGTAATATATATGGAAAAAACACATCCAAATGATGAACGCAGTAAAAAACTAGTGAAGAATTTTAATCCAACAAAAATAAGTGAAACTTTACCAACAAGTGAATTGACCGCTTTTAGTGAAAATAAAGGAGAAAAGATAGCATTTTGTTTAAATACAACAAAAAAAGGGAATAAATTAATTGATATTAATACTCTTACATTTGTAGCATTACACGAATTATCACATATAATGACAGAGTCTATTGGTCATAAACAAGATTTTTGGCAAAACTTTAAATTTTTATTACAAAATGCAAAAACATCAGGTATTTATAATCCAATAGATTATAAAAAAAATCCAGAAAATTATTGTGGAATGACTATAAATGATAATCCATATTATGATTTAGTTTAAATAATTTAGTTTAAATAATTTAAAAAATATTACATTAATATAATATATGTCAAAATTAGAAATAATACAACCATCTTTAGATGATTATATATATAAAGTAAAACAACTTGTAAGAAACAAAGTTTATGCTATTTATATATTTTATGATAAAAAACCTGTGGATAATGAAGAAGAATTATTTAAAAAAATTTTTACTCATGAAGAATATGATGAAATAAAAAAGGATCGTATTTCAATAATATTTCATAAAGAACGGATTTATTTTGATGATTCAATACAAACTGTTAAAATTAAAATAGTTAATGCAATTAAAGGAGGTAGTCTTGATGAAATGTATTTATTTTGTAATACAATAGAATCATTTAATACTAATTCTATTTATCAATTACTTACTCAACAAAATAAATTCCCATTAACAGATATTAGATTTCAACAATTTATTTCTAATATTGTTTCATATGAAAATGGAACACCTTTTAATTTTATAAGAAAAGAAATTTATTCTTTTGATGATATTTTTCAACTAAATTTGGATAATCAATCATTTATTGTTAATAAAATATTGGGACAAAAATTAGGATTTATTGAAAAAGAATTTCCTTTTGTATGTAACCCATATGAAGTTAATGATTATGATAGATATATCGAACAAAATCTGCACAATTCATCCACTACTAATTTAAATAAAAATTTATTATTAAATAATGGAAATATTCTTAATAATACTATTTTTTTATGTAGTACTGGAGATGTTTTATCATTTTTAAAAAGAAAAGAACAACATTTACCAGAAGAAAATACAATTAAATTATATTATCCATTATTATATAATAAAAATATTAATTCTTTAAAAGAATTAGAAAAAAATATACAACAATTAAATGAAAATGATAAACTAATTATTACTGACAAATTAATAGATTCTTTTAAAATTGTTGATATGTTTTATAATGTATATAATTTAAAAACACAACCATTAAATTATCAATCTGCGGGTATTCAATATATCAAAGTTCTTATGAAACCAGATTTTATTATTAAAATACCTTTAGAAATTATATTTAAAGTAGTACACGCTACACAGGATACACCTTTAATTAAATATAAATCTTCAAGTAGACAAGAAGATATATATAGACTTTTTACTGATAAAATTTCTACTGATGGAAGAAAAATTCCATATCTTAAAAAAGCAACTATTTTTAGATTAATGAAAACTATTTCTTGTAATAAATGTGTTGCTATTTATATTGAAACTATTGTTAATGGTAATATGGAAATATTTATATGTGAATTTAATGAAGAAGGAATTATTACAATAATGGCTGATTTCAGGTTACTTTATAGTATTGATGAAATTAATGATATGATTAAAAGTTCTATCAATATTATCATTCAAGAAATTAATAATTTATTAGAACAAAGTGGTTATAAATTAAATAAATTTAATAGTTTAAATGATTCAAATGTTGAAATTAAGCAACTTACATATAAAACTACAATTAAAATATTAAATGAATTTAATATTACACCGTATAAAAAATGTATATCTAATATTTTTATTGATGAAACTAATACTCAAAAAAGTAATACGATTAATTTACGTTTTAAACGTGTTTCTAATTATAATAAATTTACTAGTCAAGAAGCTTTTATTTTTGAAAAATCAAATCAAGGATTAAGAGGTTCTCAAATTATTGAAGCATTACTTGATAATTTCCCAGATTTAAATGAAGTAGAAGCTAAAGAAATCGTTTTAAAATTCGCAAATGAAATTGAAGTTGAAAAAAGTATAAGAAAATCAGATATTACAATAAAACAAAATCCTGGATTTAAAACAACTATCTCATTTGATCCTATTAATGAAATCATATCATTTGTTGTTGAAAATATTAATAATGTTAATTATTTATACACTTTACCTATTTATTTAGATACGATGGCTCGTTTAACACAAAATATAGAAAAATTAACTGTATATCCTATTGCAGATATTAATACAATTTGTTTAATATCTAAGAAAAAACCAGAAGCAGAAAAAGTAGTGGAAGAAAAAGAAACAGAAGTAGAAGGTGTAAAAGAAGTAGAAGGATCAAAAAAAATTAATTTTTCACCTTTAGAAGAAGAAGAAGAAGAAGAAGAAGAAGAAGAAGAAGAAAAAAAAGAAAAAGAAGAAAAATTTAAACAAGCATATAGTTTATTTTTTGATGAAGACGAAGACGAAGAAGATGAAGAAGATGATGAAGATAAAGATGTAACGCAAGAAAAAGGTGGTGCAATTAATTCTGAACCGGATGAATCAGAGATAAGTTCAGAATCGGAGATAAGTTCAGAATCAGAGATAAGTTCAGAATCAGAAATTGAATCTGAACCGGAATTTGAAGATTCTGATACTGAAGAAGTGAAACCTTTTACTCTTTCTACTCTTCCTAAACCTATTATTTCTCCTAATCCTCCTATCCCTCCTAATCCTCCTATCCCTCCTAATCCTCCTATCCCTCCTATCCCTCCTATCCATCCTATCCCTAGTTCTATCCCTAGTTCTATCCCTAGTTCTAAACCTGTTTCTAAACCTGTTTCTAAACCTGTTTCTAAACCTGTTTCTAAACCTGTTTCTAAACCTGTTTCTAAACCTGTTTCTAAACCTGTTTCTATCCCTGTTTCTAAACCTAGTTATATTAAACCTCCACCAAAATCAACCATTTTAAAAAAAAAACAATTATCAGATGAAGAATCTGACTCTAATGAATCTAATAATGATGAATCTGATGAAGAAGAATCTGATGAAGAAGAATCTGATGAAGAAGAATCTATGGGTCAACCATCTATGAGTCAATCATCTATGAGTCAACCATCTATGAGTCAATCATCTATAGGTGAAGAATCTATAGGAATTAAAAACATCGATGGAATGAAATTAAATAAACCATATTATTTTCAAAGTCTTATTGAAAATAAAGATCCAATATTAATTTTAAAAGAAGATACTTCAAATTCAAAATATAATTCATATACTAGAACTTGTAGTTCAACTACAAGAAGACAACCTGTTATTTTAACAGATGAACAACTAGCTGAAATTAATTTAGATTATCCTAATTTTTTAAGACCTGAAGATGTAATTAGATATGGTTCAACACCAGAAAAAACATATAATTATATATGTCCTCGCTATTGGTGTTTAAAAACGAATACATTAGTTAATCCAGCAGATTTAAAAGAAGTTATGGGTACAGATGGTAAAATTGAATTAGTGCATCCAACTTGTGGTAAAGTATTATCTGCAAAAGATAAAGTTGTTAAACCTGGTTATTACATATATGAATTTTATAATAAAACTGGTAAAAAAGATGATAAAAGATATCCTGGATTAATTCCAGATAAACATCCAAATAGTAAATTATGTTTACCGTGTTGTTTTGATAAATATAATACAGCAGGTAGAATTAAAGCTAATAATAAATGTTTAAAAGAAGGACTTAAAGAAGGAATTAAAGAAGGAATTAAAGAAGGAATTAAAGAAAAAGTAAAAAAAAGTGTAGTAGAAGAACCATCCGAAAAACCATTAGAAGAACCATTAGAAAAACCATTAGAAAAACCAGAATCATCATCAGAAGAGGAAGAAGAAGAAGTAAAAGAAAAAGTAAAAAAAGAAGATGAATATATAAAAAATTCTGATAAATATCCATTAAATCAAGGACGTTGGGGTTATTTACCAATTGAAATACAATTTATGTTTAAAGAAACCAATATAGATTGTCAAATAAGTAAAACAAATACAAATATTAAAGAGAATTATCCTTGTTTGCTTCGTCATGGTGTAGAAATAAGTGAAAATCAATCTTTTATAGCTTGTATATCAGATATTTTATTTTATGGTACAACTGATGCAATTTTAAGTATACCAAAAATGAAAGACCGAATTCTAAAAAGTATATCTATAGATTCATTTATAAATTATCAAAATGGAAATTTAGTAACAGATTTTCAAGAATTAGATAAAGAATTAGATATAAATAAATATAATAATACCAAATTATATGCTAAATTAGATATGACTAAAACAGAAGATCATAATTATTATGTAAAAGTAATATCTGCATATGAAAATTTTATTAAATTTTTAAAAGATGATGATATATTAATAGATCATACTTATTTATGGGATATTATAAGTATGTCTAATAAATATATATTTGCAACAGGAGTAAATATAGTAATATTAGATATTCCTAGAAACGATATAACAAATAATATTGAAATATTATGTCCAACAAATCATTATTCATTGGAATTTTATGAACCTAGAAAACCGACTATTTTTTTAATTAAACAAGGAAATTATTATGAACCGATGTATTCATATACTAATTTAAAAAAGAAGATAAATATTTCAAAAAAGTTTTCAGAATATGATACAACTCTCTCTCAAACAATGAAACAAGTCTTTCAAAATATAATTAAACCTTTTTTTGAAAAAATATGTAAACCATTAAATAGTATGCCTAATATTTATTTAGTAAAAAAACCTTTAATTTTACAAAAATTAATAAAAAAAATAATATCATATGGTTATATAATAAATAAATTAGTAGTAAATTTTAATAATAAAGTAATTGGAGTTATAGCTCAAGAACCATTAAAAGATATAGTAAAATATGGTTTTGTTCCGTGTTATCCTTCTGCTTTGAATATGGATTTAAATATAGATTTTGTATTTATGAATGATATAACATTATGGAATACTTATGAAAATACAGTTACATTTTTAAATAAACTAAATAAAAGAAGTGGAAAACGAAAAACCAGTCCAGATATTCCGTGTAAGCCAGAATTTAAAGTTATAGAAGATGATTTAGTAGTAGGTATTTTAACTGAAACGAATCAATTTATTCAATTATCTGAACCAATACATTCATCAGCAATTACTGCCAATTTAGATATACCTTCATTTAATAATAATAATTACATTATAGATGTAAAAGATAGTCCTATGATATCAAGTGATATTAAAATAACAACTGACACTAATGTAGATGATGAACGTGTAAATTATATAAAAAAAATAAGATTAGAAACTAATTTTTATAATGTTTTTAGAAATACTATTAGAATTTTAATAAATAATTATGAAAATATAAAATTGAGAGATAATATTGAACAAATATTATCAAGTCAAGAATTGCTTTATTTTGAAAAATTTAGAAATATAAATGCGTTAATTAAAGAGTTAGTAAATGATAAAATTCAATTTATAGGAGATGACAATTATTATAAATTAATTAATGAAGTGAGTACATGTATAGTTAAAGATAGAAAATCTTGTTCTAAAACTTTAAATTTATGTGCAGTTACAGAAAATGATAAATGTAATTTAATTCTTCCAGAAAAAAATTTAATAACAAATAAATTGAATGAAGAAATATATTATGGTAAAATAACGGATGAATTAATTAGATACAATAGAATAAATGCATTTATGTTTAAACCACAAACATATTTATCATTTGGAAATATAAATTATAATCTAAAAGATAATGAAATAATATTAATCAAGTCATTATTAATTTCAGGATATTTTGATAATTTAATACCAGCTATTAATAATAAATATATTCATTCTAATTCATATGATGAAGTGAATCCAATTATAACTCAAACATATGAAAATTCAATAACAGAATTATCTAATGTTGAGAAAAAACCTCAATTGTTATGTGATACAAAAAAAAATATTCATATTGTTTCAAGTATATGGAAACAATGTTTTCCATCAAATTATAGTGAAATAGAATATAGTAAATATATATCTTGCACTTTTAAATTTATGATTGATATAATAGAGGCAAAAACACACAAACATTTAACAATTATGAATATTAAAAATGAATTATTTGAAGAATATAAAAAGTATTTTAAATATCGTGCAAAAATAATTGATATTTTAATTATGGAAGGAAAGAAACAATTAGGAAATCAAGTTAAAGAAGGAATATTATCATTTAATGATTTAATTTATACAGAAAATTATTTTTTAACTACATTTGATATATGGTTACTTATAACAAAATATGAAATTCCTACAATTTTTATTTGTCAAAAAACAATTTTACAAACAAATTCAAATAAAAATCAATTTGTAGGATATGGTGATTTAAGAGATAAATTTATTTTTATAATTTTACCAAGTTTTAGAGCTGAAAATATTCCTGTTTATAAATTGGTAAATAGTAATGATGACAATATTTTTATTTCAATAGATAAGTTAAGTGAAACTTGTTATCCAATAATTGAAGAAGCTATAAATAATAAGATATCAATTGAAAGTTATATTAAACAATTTACAAAATTAAAAAAATTAATTTATCATCCTGAAGAATCTGATATTGAGCTTGAATCAGTTGTGAATCCTAGACCTAGATTTAGACCTACATCTATTGAACCTGAATCAAGTGACGTTGAAACAGAATTAAATGTAAAACCTAGACCTAAACCTAAACATAAATCTAAATCTAAATTAAAATTAATTTATGAAGAAGAACCTGAAACTTATTTAACAAGTGATTATGAAGGTAGTTTAACTAAAAAATCAAGTGAAGTTGGTAAACCGATAAGTAGTTTTGTAAATGAACCAAGTGATTTATTAAGTGAAAAGTTAAGTAGTTTAAGTTTAAGTGAAAAACCAAGTAGTTCATCAAGTAGTATAAGTAATTTAAGTTTAAAACCAAGTAGTTTAAGTTTAAAACCAAGTAGTTCAAGTAGTTCATCAAGTAGTATAAGTAATTTAAGTTTAAAACCAAGTAGTTTAAGTTTAAAACCAAGTAGTTCATCTACTAGTTTAACTTTAAAACCGAGTAGTTCAAGTAGTTCATCGAGTAGTTTAACTTTAAAACCGAGTAGTTCAAGTAGTTCATCGAGTAGTTTAAGTGAAAATCCACTAAGTAATTTAACAATTGAAATTGAAAGTGAAACAGGAGTAAATCCAATAATTGAAATTCAAAGTGAAAGAGGAGAAGAACCAATCGGACAATTAATTAGTAAAAAAATACCTAAAAGTAAAGTAAAAAAATTTATCATTAAAGAAGATTCTGATTAATTAAATAAAATTAAATTTGTATTATATAATTAAATTATGAATTAATTATATAATTTAAAATCCAGGATCATAATTATTATCTTTACCCATATCTTGTGGTTGTATAGAAACCACATTATTTTGTATAGAAATTTTATTAATGTTACAAGGGTCATCATCTAAAGTATCACTACCTCCAAAGAATTGTTCGATTTCTGTTTCAATATCAAGTGGTTTATATTTACTAGTTGCTTCCATTTTTTGCATTTCTTCAATATTTAATATAAGTTGAAATGCTGCAGTACCAAAGAATCCTTCTTGACCACACATAACATTAGCAGAAACACCTCTTAAAGTATCAAGTTCTGCATGTCTAGCTGCTTTTAAGAACATTTCAGGAGTTTCTTCAAAAGAAGCTTTAGCAATTGGTCCGATATTATCATTATTAATACCGTGACGAAATATTGAAATTAATTTATGAGTAAATGTCATTCTATCAACTAAAACACTATAATTATGAAAATTAATATAAGTTCCATCAAATTCAATTACTTCAACTAACTCACTATAAATAGTTTGTCTAGCAGCTTCAATACCAAGAACATTATAAATTTCAATAATATCGTTACTGATAGTTCTAGTATTATCAATAAAATTTAATCCTAATACATCTAATAAATTAGTTCCAATAGTATCAAGAACCCAAATTTCTTGTTTTTTATAAATTCCATTATATTCAATCATATTATCAAGAACTTTACGAAGGATAACTTTATTAATTCCTTTAATTCCTCGTAATACAACATTATGTAAGAGTTGTTCTTGAAAATTTTTCAAAATATAAATTTGGTCAGATTGGTCAAGAGGGTTAATTTTTATTTTTTTATTACTTCCTCTAGTAGAGGAAGTTTTAATAACTTCATTCATTCTAATTCTAAATATAAGTTTATCTGAGTTAAAATCCGAATATATACAATAGATTTGATCATCAAAGCATTTTTTTAATGTGAAGTTGACATCATCCATAGTAATATTTTTTTCAAGCATTATTTCAGGATTCATAATCATACGAATAATCCATTTAGATTTTTCTTCAAGTTGTGTTGTTGAACTTTCATTACATTCGGATATCATACTTTCAAATGCTTTATATTGTTCAATTGTATCTTTATCTTCAGAAATTAATGTATTTAAATCATCTGGATCAAAGCAAACTTCAATTGATGTTACGATTTCTTCTAATTTGGTATGCTCTAACATATACATAATAGATTGTGCTTTTTCTTTGTGTTGTTCTTCTTCAGGATTTAAATATATACTTAGTGATGGATTTTTTATATCACTAGATAAAGATAATATTTCTTCAAGTCTTGGTACACCACGAGTGACGTTAGATTTAGAAGCGACTCCAGCAAAATGAAAAGTATTAAGAGTATTATGAACTATTACACCATAATCAGTCATAAATGTTTGATTTCCTGGAACTGTAAAATCATATACAAATATATTTTGATCTGGTGTATATATTTCGATATTAATGATTTCATCCCAAATTACATTAGAATTTGCGGCTTGTTTTAGTATTAACAATTCATTTTGTATTTTATAACTGTCTTTATGTTGTTCAAATATATGAATATATTTATCAAGAGTTATTCTACCAATTAAATCGGTCTTTGTATAATATCCATAATTCCTACTTTGTCCTGGAAGTGCTAATTTTTTTCCACATTTTGTAATAATATGTCCTAATCCATTTATTTTATCAATATATTCTTTATATTTTGGGTCTATTCTCTGAATATAATTTATTAGTGATTCTATTTTATCATTATGAAGTAAAGATCCAATAAGTTCATTATATAGAATACAATATTTAGGTGATATATTTAAATGATATAAAAGCGAACCTTTTGTAAATTTTTCTTTTATAGAAGCAAATATATTAAAATAATTTAATAATAATGCGATATCTTTAATTAATTGTTTACTTCTACTACATACACGAATTTCGTGATGATTAGTATCATTATGAAAATTACCATCACCATCCATATATGATTGTATTAATCCTGATTTAAATTCATTTGGTGCAGTAAATGCAAAATCAGGAACTCGTTTTATAAATGATCCAGTATTACATTCTTTTAATAAAAAGGTTGCTAAGTTTTTATGATTAAATTTAGTTGTTGTTGAAGTTCCATATTCTCCTGGTCTAGTATAAATCGTACAATCTTTTTCAAATAATTGTGCGAACTTTTGAGTATTTTGAATAAAATGAGGAGAAATGTTTGTAATACAAATAGAATTATTACTTATATTTCCTTCTGCTAAATATGCTCCAATAAACCAACCAAATAAATAATCTAATTTATATTCTTTATTATCAATAGAAACTGTATTTTGTATAAAAGAATTATCTATACATTTAGAAACTGGAATTCTCATTCCTTTTATCATATTTGCTCCGATAATAGGAATAACTGTTTGTGTTTTTCCATCACGAATTAAATGAGAATGACTAGTAGTTGTTTCAACAACTCTACCACTTCTAGTAGTTATTTTCATTATATCTCCATTAACTGGATGTTTGCTAATATGTGATATTTTATTCCAATGTGTTTTTTCATTTTCACTTACTCCAACAATATAATATTCATCATCTAAAGAGTCTAATATGGTTTCTACGCTATTTTTTCCATGACCCGTATTAAATGTCATATCAGGTAATTGTTTAATTAAATTATCACAAAAGTGTCCGATTTCAACAGATATAATTTGATTAGTATTACTAATTTTATTTTTTTTAACAATTTTTATTTTTTCAGTTGCTATTAGAGACATTTGTGTGCTGACTTCTCCGATACTTTGTCCTGCAATCATTCCCACCATTTCCCCAGGTGTAACGATAGCTCTTTTATAATTAATAGTAATAGTATCGAGTAATAAAATTAAAGCAATTTTATTAAATCTTTTAATGATGAGTAAATCTTTAGGTGATAAATAATAATAAAACAAAGTTTTGAAAAGTTCAGTTGGTGGTGCATAATAAATTTTTTCAAGATTAGAATAGCAATGTTCGATCATTTCAAGTGCTTCAAGAAGTGTAATATCAACTAATGAAGAAATGGTTATATTACATTGTCCTTGAATATTATTAATAATATATGAAAATGCAACAGGACAATTAACAATTGTATCGCTTTTATTTTTAAAAACTTTAGTAATAATTAATTTTCGTGTAGAGATCATTTTATCAATATAAACTTGTGTTTTAGTCATAAATTCTGCGTTTTGTTTTTTATTTCTAAGTAAAGTATCTTTTAAGAAAATATTTTTTAAAGATTGTATTTTACCAGTTTCTTGAGGAATAATAAAATGTGCATAAATATCTTGAGTGCTCATTGAAACAATTGGAATACTTTGATTTTCTACTTTAATAGTATCAATATTGTCATCGCCATATTTAAATTGAACGATTTTATTTTTATTAGTGCGAATAGTCATATCATAATTAACCATTAAATCTTCTAATCCTTTAATTAATCTTCTTTGAATATAACCAGTAGTAGAAGTTTTAACTGCTGTATCAATAAGTCCAACACGACCACCCATAGCGTGAAAGAATACTTCTTGAGGTGATAATCCATTAATATAAGAGCTTTCAACAAATCCACGAGCGCTAGGTGATTCATCATATTTTGTAAAATGTGGTAATGTTCTATTTTCAAATCCATATGGTATTCGTTTTCCATCAACATTTTGTTGTCCTAAACAAGAAATCATTTGTGAAATATTTAATTCAGAACCTTTAGAACCGGCATTAACCATAATAACAAATCTATTATTTTTATCAAGATTTTTTAAGCCGATTTTGCCTGCTTCTGAAGTGGCTTGATTAAGAATACTATTAACTTGTGTTTCAAATTCTTGATCATTTGTTTTTCCAGTATTATTTTCAAAAATGCCAATTTGAACTTTATCAATTAAATTTTTTACATCAGTTTTTTTTTGAGTAATAACTTGAATGATTTCATTATTGGTTTTTTCATCAGAGATTAAATCACTGATACCAACACTAAATGCGGATGATTTCATATATTCAGTAACAATATTTTGTAAATCATCAATAAATTTAGAGGAAGCCATATTTCCGAAATCATTACATACTCTTTGTAATAATCCTTTTGTTCCAGCTCCCATAACACTTTTGTCAATTTGTCCACGAATATATTTGCCGTGTTTAATTTCAATAACTGCGTTAGAATCTTGCATAGTATCTTTATCATCTTTAAATGCTTTTGTTTTATATTTAAGTGAAAGGGGAGGCATAATTTGTGTTAAAATGTTAAAATTGGTAATACCTCCTTCTTGTTGAATATTTAATAATAATTCATTTACATTAATTTCAGGAAACATCATTAATAAATTCATTGCATCTCTAGGTGAGAAACGAATATTTTCTCTAGTAAATTGATAACATCCTAACATAGAATCTTGATATATACCGATAATAGATGCATTATTAGCAGGACTAATAATTTGATATGGGACAGCTGCTAAATTTTTTAATTCGGATTCAGATTCTGCATCTTGAGGCATATGTAAATTCATTTCATCTCCATCGAAATCTGCATTATATGGTTTTGTATCAGCAACATTCATTCTAAAAGTATCTCCTTGATGCATTATTTTTGCTATATGACACATCATACTCATTCTATGAAGTGTTGGTTGACGATTAAATAAAATAGCATCTCCATCCATCATATGTCTATGAACGATATCTCCTTCTTCAAGAATAAGAGAATTTCTATCTAAATAATAACGTAAAGTGATTACTTCTCCATTATGTTTTTCTAACATTTTAGCACCAGGCCATAACTCTGGACCATTTTGAACTAATTTAGTTAAAAATGCTTTATTAATTTTATTTACATAAACTGGTTTTGTAATATTTTTAGCGATTTTAATTGGTATTCCTAATTCACGAATTGAAATATTTGGATCTGCAGTAATAACTGATCTAGCACTAAAATCTACTCTTTTTGCCATTAAATTACCTCTCATACGTCCTCCTTTTCCATTTAATCTATCTTTTATTGATTTTAAAGGTCTTCCAGAACGTTGAGCTACAGAAGCTACTCCAGGAATTTTATTATCTACTTGAGTTGCTATATAATATTGTAATACACTAGTCCAATCATCTACTACATTTGATGGTGCATTATTTTTTATTTTTTCTTGAAGAGTTTTATTTGTTTTAATAATATTTACTAAAATATGACTTAAATCATCTTCGGATCTTTGTTGGGCATCGTGTTTTACAGATGGTCTAACAGAAGGAGGTGGAACTAACATTACTTGACAAATCATCCAATCTGGTCTAGAATATATAGGACTAAATCCCATAAATGATACATCATCATCGGATATTCTTTTAAAATTTTTTAAAATCATTTCAGGTGTAAGTTTAATAATAATGGGTTCTGTATCTACACCATCATTTTTCCATTCAGCAAATATAGTAGCAAGTCCTTCTTTTTTAAATTTATTTGGTTGTAATGTTCCACAACCATCTTCATTGTCATCACCACATCGTTTTACTTTACTACATAATGCAAATACATATTTCCATCTAGCATCGCCTTGTATTTTCATAGCTTGTTTATATTTATCTTTACTTATTAACAATTTACTACATTTAAAACAAACACATTTTAAACATTTTTGAATTGTACTTAAATATTGAATATAAAATACTGGTCTTGCTAATTCAATATGACCAAAGTATCCTGGTGTTTGCATATAATCTAATCCATCTGTAGGACAAATTAATCCTGGTTCTAAAACACCCATACGAGGATCAAATAATCCTCCAATTACTGGTTTATTATTAATATAAGTATCTCTGCTAGTAATTTCAGCAACTGAACTTTTTCGAATTTCTTCCGGTGAAAGAATACTAAATTGAATTCCAATTACTTTGGAACAATTTAGTGTATTATTGGAAGTTAATAACTTTGACATCTTTCTTATATTATAATACATTAGATTTAAATAGTTTATAATCAATTTTATTTAAAAAATGATTTTTATAAAATTGATATTATTAACAAATAGTATTAATAGTTAATAAATTATTAACAAATACTTATTAACAAATATATTTTTATTTATTATTCTTGATTTTGATTTAAAATAATAATATTATTATTATATAATAACATTATGTCACGTGATAATCAATCCAAATTATCAAAAAAAGAACAAAATAATATTTTAAAAAAACATAATAATATCAATAAAATAAAAAAAAATGTTGCATCTGATAGTGATAGTGATAGTGATTATGATGATGATGAAGAAGAAGAAGAAGAAGATACTGAAATGGATATGCACGAATATCAAAAATTTATTTCAAAATTATTTCCATCCAAATATATTGATGAAAAAGTTAAAGCAACTGAAAAAATAAATAAAGATAAAGATAAAGATAAAGATAAAGATAAAACTAAAACTAAAACTAAAACTAAAACTAAATTTAATAAAAAAGAAGAAGAAGAAGAAGAATGGGAAACTGATTCAGAACAAAATAAAAATAAAAATAAAAAAATAAAACAAAAAAATAAAAATAAAAATAAAAATAAAAATGTAGAAAACGATGATGATGAGGATGATGATGAAAATGATGAGGATGATGTACATAATAATAAATTAAATATTATATTAACTATTGGTGGTGTTGATGATAATGAATATGAAGATGATTATGATTCTGAATTTGAAGATGATGATGATGATGATGAAACTGAAAATGAAGATGAAGAAGTTTCAACAGATGAAACTACTGACACAGATGAAGAAAATAATAGTAATACCGAAGAAGAAGAAGATGATGAAAAACCTATTAAAAAAAAATATTTATTAAAAGACAAAAAGGATAAAAAAGATAAAAAAGAAGAGGATAATAATGAAAATGATAATAATGAAAAGGATAATATAGAGAAAGATGATACAAATATTGATGGAATTTTAAATAATCTTAAAGAGTTATTATTAAAAAATCCTCAAGATAAATCAATACAAAAATGTATAAATATATATGAATCAGATATAAAAAATAAAGAATTACGTGTAAATAAAAAAAATAAAAAACAAAAAGATAAAAATATGAGAATATTTAAAAAAATAATAAAAGATAAAAATACCATGAATGATTTTATATTTTATGAAAAATTACCATTAACAGAACAAATAAAAATAATTAAAGAATTAAAAGAAATAAATAAAATTACACGTATAGAAAAACCTTATAGAATGACACTTTTAGAATCGAATATTCCAGTTCAATTTAAATCTTGTGCTATGAAAAAAATAAATTCATTAAGATATATGGAACCAGGAAGTGGAGAATTTTATAAAATTAAAAATTGGGTGGATACTTTTATGCGTATTCCATTTGTTAAATATGAAGAATTACCAATTAGTATTGAAGATGGTGTTGATAAATGTCACGCTTTTATGGAAAATGCACAACAAATATTAGAACAAGCAGTGTATGGATTAAATGATGCAAAAATGCAAATAATGCAATTATTAGGTCAATTATTAACAAATCCAAAAGCAATCGGAACAGCTATTGCTATTCATGGTCCTCCAGGAACTGGAAAAACTAGTTTAATAAAAGAAGGTATTAGTAAAATTTTAAAAAGACCATTTGCATTTATTGCATTAGGAGGTGCAACAGATAGTAGTTTTTTAGAAGGTCATAGTTATACATATGAAGGTAGTACTTGGGGAAAAATAGTTCAAATATTAATTAATAGTAAATGTATGAATCCAGTGATTTATTTTGATGAACTAGATAAAATAAGTGATACACCTAGAGGTGAAGAAATAGCAGGTATTCTTACTCATTTAACAGACACATCACAAAATATGGAGTTTCATGATAAATATTTTTCTGAAATCAATTTTGATTTAAGTAAATGTTTATTTATATTTAGTTATAATGATGAAAGTAAAATAAATCCAATTTTAAAAGATAGAATGTATCGAATTAAAACAAATGGGTATAATGGAAAAGAAAAAACAGTAATTACAAATAATTATTTACTTCCAAAAATTCGAGAACAAATTAAATTTAATATAGATGAAATTATAATAAAGGATGATGTTATATCTTATATTGTAGAGAATTATTGTAATAAAGAAGATGGTGTAAGAAATTTAAAGCGTTGTTTAGAAATAATTCATACAAAATTAAATTTATATAGATTAATGAAACCAAATTCGAATTTATTTGAAAAAGAAATGTCATTAAAAGTAGAATTTCCATATAATGTTACAAAAGATATTGTAGATAAATTAATTAAAGTAGAGAATACTTCTACAGCATTATTAAATATGTATATATAATCAATATAAATATATTATAATATAATATAATAATTAATGAGTTTGGATTATTTTATATCTTGTAGAAAAAAATATAATAAAATAATTCAATATTTAAATTTTACAATAAATATTCATAAAGAAATAAATAATTTAAGTATTGAAGAAATTCAGTTATTAGATACGGAATTTATCCGAAAACTTACTTTAAATGATTATGATAATTTAATTAATCAAAAAGAATTATATATAGAATTAAAAGATATATGTGATAATAAAATAAAAGAATTATGTAATGAATTAAAACCGTGGTGTTGTGATCATATATATTTAGAAGATGATATTGATATTAATCCGGATTGTTCTCAACGAATAGTGTATTGTACTTTATGTGAATATACAATGTCAATATAAAATTATAATATATTATAATATATTATAATATATCATAAGTATTTAAATAAATATTTATGATATAAAAATGAATTAAATTAGATTTTCAATTTATATTATTATTTTAATTTAAATACTTATTCTATTTAAAGGAATATCATATATATAACTACTCCATAAAATAAAATTAGATATCCATCTATACTCACAATAACTATAAATATGTTTTGCTTTTGTTACAAGAAAAAAATCTATATATATATGGATTAAATTTTCATCAGTTGTTTTTTGAGTATGTTCAGGTTTATTTAAAAAAACAAATATATTATTATTATTATATTTTTCATATATTTGTTTTTTTAAATTTAACGAAGTAGATATTAATAAACAGTTTTCTTTATTATTGAATGAGTTAATAATATTGGAATAATCTTTATTTGGATCATTATAAAATATATTATCATCAAAACGATAATGATAGAGGTCATAATCAGGTGGTATCATATTAACACGTTGATTAAATAATTGTTCAAAACCAGGAGTAAATATAAATAAAGATTTAATATAATCTTTAATATCTTGTGTTATATTATTTACATCAGGATAATTATTTGAATTAATAGTAACAATTGGATGATTCGTATTTAAAATATATTGTATGATATCATTATCGTGTGAGTTTTCATCACCATATGAAAATCCTTTATGTGGTATATTATATAATTTGGAAAATTCTATTGGTAATTTATGTATTACAAATTGACTTATAGAACATTTAGACAAATCAACATAAAGATTTATTTTTTTATTAAAATCTTTTTTAAGTATTTGTAATAAATTAATTAAACCTCTTAAATTATCACCGAGTCCCGCATTAGAAAATGTATATATAATATTCATTTATAACTATTTATATTATAAATATTTAAGTATTTATATTATAAATATTTAAGTATTTATAATTATAAATATTTAAGTATTATTATATTACTATATTACCAAATAGTATTTGTATTATGCCACCACATATCATCTTGTTTTTTAACATCAAATATAGATCTAAACAGTTGAGAACGAGATAAAGGAATATTACATCTATATTTATCAAGTGGATGTGGATTAGTTTTTAATTGTGCAGATATGGCTTTTTTAGAAATTTTTTGTTTTTGTTGAATTGCAAAATATGTATAAAATGTTTCATAAGATAATTTACGAATTGAACTATATTCTTTTTTACTTTCTTGAAATTCTTTTAAATATCTATCACAAATAGCCATTCCAGATATATCTGCTAAATCTTCGCCAACACCAATAGTTGCATCAAACACAATATTATCTCTCTTAGCGAATTGTTCATATTGATTAATGACATCTGCTTGTAATAATTTATATTTTTTTTTATCAGTATCAGTCCACCAATCGTATAAATTACCATCATATCCATATTGACTACCCCAATCATCAAATCCGTGTGACATTTCGTGTCCAATAGTAAATCCTAAATGTGCTAAATTATATTCAAGACCTCTTGCGTTTAAATCAACGAATGGTTTTTGTAAATATCCTAAATTAATAAATATAGAATTTTTTGATGGTGTATAAGAAGCATTAACAATATATGCTTGTGTTCCAGCCATTTTAACTGGATATTCATTCCAATTCATAACTGGAATACACATAGGTGTTTTTCCTTCTAATTCGATAAATTTTTTATGTCTCCAATTCATAAGTCGAATCATATTATCATATAAATTATTACTATAACTAATATTTGGGTCATCCATAATATTATTTTGTTTTCCATATACAAATTTAAAATGTTGTAATTTTTTAATAGCATATTTTTTAGTTGAAGGTGCTAACCATGTATTTTCTAAAATTTTTTGAAATACAATTTTTAAATCTTCACACATTGTTTTAGCATATTCCATTACTTTTGGGTTTTCAAATTTAGCCACATATTGATCTGTTAAAAAACTATTAAAAGGTAAAGACATATATAAAGCAGAACTAACTGCATTACTAGTATTGATTCCAGATTCGCCTCTTTCGAAATTACCATAAAAATCATATGTAATCTTTTCCCAATCTTTAGTTAATCGAATTAATCTCCTAAATAAAATAAATAACCAATATGTTTTCCATTTAGAAGAATTCCAATTTTTTAATAATAAATCTGAACCACATTTTAAATAATTAATATTATTAGTAATAAAAAATTTTGGAGGAGTATTAAATCCGATACTTTTTGAAAAAGTATTCCAATCAAAATTATATTTTGTTAATGCTTCATCAGCATATACTTTATTATAAGATTTATTATTTTTAGTTATATCAAGACAACCTAATGTATTAAACATTTCAACTTCGACATCAAATACATCATGAGAATTATATCCATTATTAGGTCCTAATATAGTATCAAATATTTTTTTACAATAACTATAATATTTCTCTCTATATTTTTTTTTATATTCTACATTTATTCCATCATCATAATATACAGATATATCTAAAATAGTGAATTGATGGGAAGCAATATTAGATCTATAATGTATATTATCTTTTCCATCAGGAGCTAAATACCAATTAAAAGGAGCTTCACTTGAAAGCATTTCATCTGTATTAATATAACCTAATAATTGCCAAGCATTACCCTTATTAATATAATCATCAATTAAAGAAACATATTTTTGTCCGAGTTTTCTAGTATATTTATGTGAATTCATTTTGATAATAGAATCATAAAACATTTTCATATTACGTGATAATTTTGTATCATTATTTTTAATATAATCTGTAATAATATCGTATAAATCTCTATAAACTTTATCTTGTGCTAATCTAAAATCATCTAATTCAACAATATATTTTTGTTTTTCTTGTAAAGAAACATTTTTAAGCCACTGGGAATTAATATAATTATAAAAGTCATTATTTGGTTTAATACTAGATGAAGTAGTATTTAATAATAATTGTTTTACAAAAAATGCTTTATTTTGAGAATTTGTTTTTGTTAATTTGTGTTTATTTTTTTTACTAAATACTTTTTCAAAAGATGATAAATTAATAGTATTATAATCGATAGGTTGTGTTAGTGTTTTATGTGTTTTGTATGTTTTACTTTTTTTACTGGTTTTATATATTTTACTAGTTTTACTCATTTATAATAATGTAATATATTAATATTGTGAATAAGGAACATTATTACCTCCGCGTAAAACTAAATAATTATATTGATTACCAGTCATACATGCGCAACCACTACTATTAGAATATGTATTAGGGCAACATTCAGGTTTAAATGGTGTATTAGCAAACATTAACATTTCTCCTTCTGGTAAAGGAATGGGTTGTGATTTACGATTTAAAACAGATTGAACTCCTGAACTAAGTGGTTGTCCGGGAGTAACAGTCATATCAGGTAAAGACCAGTTTGCGGTGCTAACTGGTGAATTATCATTTAAACTATATGGTGAAGATAATCCATAATTAATGTTAGCTCCAGTAAATCCTTCACTAGTGGTAGTAGCTGTAGTAGTTGAAGTGGTGCCATTAGTTCCAGAAGCGTTTTGTGTGGCTAAATTGCTTTGTATTTGTTGTTTATGTTTAGCGTGTTGTATTTTAGATTGAAGGTGTTGTATTTTAGGTTGAAGGTGTTGTATTTTGTGTGTGATATTACCAGAAATATCACTAGCAGTGGTCATTCCTTCTATATTACAACAACTACAAAATGTATGAACACATATAATTAAATAAAGGATTCCGATAAAAATAAGTATTTCAAGATTTATTTTATAACCGAATAAAGAAATATCCATATTATACATATTTCATAGATTATAATTTTTTTTATTTTTTTCTAAAAATAAGTCAATATTTGCGTTATAATCATAAAATTTATGATTTTCGATATAAAAATATTTTTTATTAGTTAATAAATGATATAATTTGTTATGTTTATTTATTATATTTGAAACTAAAGATAACCTATTATACTTATTTTCATTATCACTCAATAACAAATTGGGTCCACCATCAATAATTATATTATTTCCTAAATTATATTTGAATTGTTTATTTAATGTATTACCATTAATTATAACTATTCCATAAACTATTATTTCATTTTCTAATAAATCACCTACTTTAATATCTTTTATTTGTTTATATGTTTGATTATGTAATTTTATATTAGTATTTTTTTTAAATCCGCTATCTAAATAGATATGAATATCTTGTAATTTATGAATTGGAAATTCATGATAATTATTATTAATTTCAATTATATTAACCTCATCTATTTCATCCCAATCCATAAATGTTATATTATTTATTTGTATAGTTTTATTATTTGTATTTAAACAATATAAATAAGGTTCATCATAACTAATTAATTTAATCGCTGATGGGTGGTCTGATGTAAGAATCCATTTATTTTCATATTTCACTAAATGTGATCCTGAAACAATAATATTATTTAAATTATACATATCAGAACCTTTAGTTGTAACTTTAATAAATCCTGTTACTGAATTATTTTTAAATAAAATATCTCCTATTTTTATATTTTTTATTTTTTTATTTTTCCCATTATTCATTTTTATTAATGTATTTTTATCAAAGCATTTAATTGTAGGTATGGATAAATTACTTTGAATATGTAAAAAATCCATCATAAATGCTAATATTAAAGCAAGTGGAACTGCGATTGCGATATAAATAGCGGTATTTACTGCTGCTGCTCCCCATGTGAATGGAAGTATCCACATTATAGTAATTATAGCGGATAAAGCTATTAAAATTCCAATTATGAATTCTACTATAGCACCCATTAATGATTGTAAAGTATAATATGATCCGAATAATGTAAATAAGGCTGCTGTCATTGAACCTTCTACTTTAGCAATTAAATCTTTAAAACTAATAATTATTTGTTGTAACGGAATCATACAATTCATAATACGTCCCATAATTTCTTGAGAAATTTCTTGAAATAAATTTCGTATTGTATTAATCATTGTACGAATGGATTGTATTTCATCTTCAATTTCTGTGGCTATACTATTTAAAGTGCTTACAACATAGGTTAAAGGTTCTATAGCTACTTCTGAAATATTAGTTAAGATGTTTTGTGTACAATATGTAAAATTGTCTTTTGTATAATCCAGTATTGATACACCAGTAGGTCTTGTAATTAATCCTGCAAAGGGTATAATATTTAATTTACATCGTTGATTTGGCCAATCATTTATAATGGGTTGAACGTTTTTCATAATTAAACAATATGTTATCAGTAACAATAATATTATTGTAATAAATATACATAATAAAACAGAACCACCATATTGATCAAAATAATTTAAATTTTGATATTTTTTTAATAAATTAGGTATATTTATATTAGTATTAGTATTATTACTATTATTAGTAATATTATTAGTAATATTAGTAGTATTCATATATAATATATTTTTAAAAAAAGTATAATAATAGACTATTCAATATTAGACATTTTTAACAAATAATCTTCCCAATCCCAAAAAATTTCATTATTTATTTGTATTTTATGAGTATTTGTAATTAAACAACTAAAGAATTTAGTTTTTTTTTTAGATAAAACTGCTTTATTATAATTTTCTACTTTTATAAATTTATTTTGAGATGAATCATATACTAAATGAGAACCGGTTACATAAATATTTTCTTTATTAATTCCATTTTTTTTAATTACATATAAAGGAATATTATCTATTTTATTATCTATTTTCATAACTGCTTCGACTATTGAGCCATCTTCTAGAATATCTCCTAAATTTATATTTTTTATAAATTTAATTGTTTGATTTTTTAGTTTAATATTAGTATTTGGATAAAAACATTTTCCAAGTGATTTTACTAATTGACCAGGTGGTGCATTCCAAGCACTATTCATTGTTAAAATGCTTCCATCTAGCACATACATAAGACTTACTAGAATACCTATTGTTTTTCCAACTAAATCTTTAATTGATATTATTATTTTTTGAAATTCAATAATTATATTTAAAAATATTCCAAAAACAGATTCAATTATACTAGAAAATAAACTTCGTATTTTATCAATCATAGCTCTAATACTATTAATTTCTTCCATAAAATTTCCAAACATATCAGAAAGTGAGCTTGTTATAAATGTTAACGGTTGTAATAAATTTCCCATTAAATTTGTTTGTATAGATGAAATACAATAACTAAAATTTGTTTCTAAATTATCTGCTAATGGCATATAAATTGGATTACAACGATATAAAGGCCAATTAGCTTTAATTATAGCAATTTGACTAAAATAAAATACTGCTATAATATATATAAAAAATAGTAAATTTATATAAAAAAAATGTATCCAATTTTTTCCAGATGGCATAACTTATATTATTAATATAATATTATTAGTTAAATTAATAGTTAAATAATACTTTATATATTATGGGACGTTTTTCATTACAATATACTAATAATTCACAAAATAATATCCCTATTTTAAATGATTTACAAAATTTACAAAATTTACAAAATTTACAAAATTTACAAAATATTAAACCTAATAAACTTATTAAACCGATTAAACCTATTAAACCTATTTTTGATAAAAATATGAATTATTATATTTGTAGTTATGGAGGATCTGGGTCAACTATATTATTTAAGTATTTATCTAATTTTGGTAATGTTAAACATATTCATGATAGATATCCACCTGTTAATTTAAGTTATATAGGTAATACAAATACTACTGAAAATGTATATAGTGAATGGTTTAATAATATAGAAATACCCAAAGATAAATTACAAAATTATAAAGTTATATTTATTTATAGAAATCCCATTCCAGTAATTTATAGTAGATTTATTAATAATAAAAATCATTTAAATCATATTAAATGTGATAATAATGGAGAAATTAATTTGTTTGATGTTTTAAAATATAAAAAAGATTTATATAAATTAGAGAATTTTTTTGATGAATATACAACAAATAATAAAAAATATGATGTTTATTGTATAAAATATGAATTATTTTGGAATAATATAGAGTTTTTTAATAATGTAATGAATATTCCAAATATTCAAGAATTATATCCAATTAAAATAGAACATCCTAAAAAATATAAGTATAATAATCAATTAAGTATAATTTATAATTCTTTAATTCAGAAAATGAATAAAATGCCTTATATTAAAATAATTAAATCTAATATCTAATATCCAATATCTAATATTATTTATATTTTTTTTCTTTATGTTTTTTACTTTTACTTTTAGATTTATATTTTCTTTTATATTTTGTAGATTTACATTTTTTTTTATATTTTGTAGATTTACATTTTTTTTTTCCTCCTTTTATAAAAGCATATTTATCATATTGACTATTAGAAAGTGATTGAGTAGATATTTGTGATGATTTTTGAATTACAGAATTAGCCGTAGTAGGAGAATTATTTGTTCCAGATGATTGAAATTGTGGAACATTAATAGTTGTAGGTGATGATAATGTTGGTGCTACTCCTGCTCCTCCTGTTAATAAACGATTATTATTTGATTGTTTTAAACTATTAGCACTAATTGTAGTTGAAGTGGAATTAGGATTACTATTACTAGTAATTTGTGGATATTTCATTCCTGGATATAATGAAGTCATAATATATAAATATATAATATTAGTTTAAAAATAAAATATTATAATACTTATAAATTATATAATGAATGAAAAACAAAGATTACAATTGCAAAATATGATTAAAGCAAATAATGTTGAGGATCAAACTCAATTAATACGAAATTTAAAACATAGTCATATTTTACGTAGTGAAGTAAATAATTTGTTAATTCTTAAAGAGAAATATAAAGATGATGATGATCAATTATATAATGAATGTATTAATAATTGTAATTTTTTATTCACTTATTATACTGAAATTTTTAATAAAATACGCAAAGATGAAATTGATATAAATATTTTAAATAATTTTTTGGATGTATTAAAACAAATTGAAGATAATGAATTAGATCAACATGAAGGATCATTTAAGATTGGAAGTATTTTAAAAGAATTATATGTAGATAGTGCTTTAAAAAAAGCAGATAAAATAAATGAAAAATATGATATAAATATAAAACAAGTACCACAAAAAAAAAATATATCTTGGAGTGAATTTAAAAATAAAAATAAATAAACAATAATATAATATAAATATATATTTATATTTATATTATCTTATTATGTCATCCAACCAATTAACACAAATTTTAATTATAGTGGAAAGTCCTGCAAAATGTAAAAAAATAGAAGAATATCTTGGAAAAGGATATAAATGTATAGCTACATATGGACATTTACGAGAACTCATTTCTCTCAAAAGTATAGATATATTAAATAATTTTAAACCTACTTATTCAATTATTGATAATAAAATTAAAAAAACTCAATTACAAAAAATAAAAAAAGAAATCTTAAAATCTAGTGAAGTTATTATCGCCTGTGATAATGATCGTGAAGGTGAAAAAATCTGTTTTTGTATTTGTGAAATTTTTAAATTAGATATAAAACATACAAAACGTATTACATTTAATGAAATTACACAAAGTGCGATTCAATATGCTATTCAAAATCCATCTATAATAGATCTAAATTTAGTAAATGCACAACAAGCTCGTCAAATATTGGATTTATTGGTGGGGTTTAAAGTGTCATCCATATTATATAAATTTTTATCAACTAAAGATAATAAAGATAATAATATTATCTTTTCTGCTGGTCGTTGTCAAACACCTGCTTTAAAATTAATTTATGATAATCAATTAGAAATTAATAAAAATACTAATACAAAAGTATATAATACAACCGGTTATTTCACAAATAATAATTTAATTTTTGAATTAAATAAACAATATCAAACTGAAACTGAAATAACTAATTTTTTATATAAAAGTAAAATTTTTCAACATATTTATACTTGTTCGAATCCAGTTAAAATTGTTAAAAAAAATCCAATACCATTTACAACATGTAGATTACAACAAGTAGCTAGTAATGAGTTGCATTATTCTCCAAAAGAAACAATGGATATTTGTCAATCTCTCTATGAAAATGGATTTATAACATATATGCGAACTGATTCTATCAAATATAGTTCAGAATTTATTGATTCTGTTACAAAATATATTTTACAATTTTATAATTGTGAAAATTATATTAATACAAATATTAAAGAAATGAATAATTTAACCAATATAAAAGAAGCTCACGAAGCTATCAGACCTACTAATATTTTTCTCTCTGAATTAACTCATTCAAATAATAATAAAGAGAGAAAAATGTATAAATTAATTTGGGAAAATACATTAGAAAGTTGTATGGCTGAATCTTCTTTTAATTCTATAACAGCAACTATTTTAGCTGCCGAAAATACCGAATTCACATATAATAGTCTTCAAAATGATTTTCCTGGATGGCAAATCGTTTCAAAAAAATATTTAAATGAAATACATTCTAATAAAGATTATTATTATTTACAATTACTTAAACAAAATTCTATTATTGTTTATAAAAAAATTATATCTAATTTATCAATTATTAATTCTAAACAACATATTACAGAAGCTTATTTAGTAAATCTTCTTGAAAAAAAAGGCATCGGTAGACCATCCACATTTGCTTATATAATAGATAAAATTCAAGAACGAGGTTATGTAAAAAAAAAAGATATATTAGGCACAGAAATTATATGTAACAATTTTGAATTATTAGAAAATGGAGATATTAATGAAATTACTTTAAATAAAATATTTGGAAATGAAAAAAATAAATTAATAATTCAACCAACTGGTATAACTGTTATTGAATTCTTAAATAAATATTTTAATTATTTATTTAATTATAATTATACTTATATTATGGAGGAACAATTAGATAGTATATCTAAAGGTGATTTTATTTGGTATAAATTATGTGAAAAATGTAATAATGAAATAGATGTGTTAATCTCTAATTTAATTACTAGATTTCAAGATGAAACAGAAGTTGTAGAAATTTCTGAAACTGATATAAAACAAATTAATCAACCAGATAATATAGAAATGATTGATACAAATAAAACAAAAAATATAATTGGACAATATAATGGTAAAGATGTTATTTTAAAAAAGGGTAAATTTGGATTATATTTAATGTGTGGAACTATTTCTAAAACATTAAAAAAATTAGGTAATAGACCAATTGAGAATATTACTTTTGATGAAATTAAACCATATTTAGAAGAAGGTGACAATTTAATTCGAAAAATAACTTCATCATTATCTATAAGAAAAAGTGTAAAAGGAGATTATTTATTTTATAAAACTGTAAAAATGAAAACTCCAAAGTTTTATGATATAAATATATTTATCTTGGAAACAGGTGAAGATTATAAAATATGTGATATAGTTATTTTAAAATCGTGGATATTTGACAAATATAAAATATAAAATAAAATATAAAATAAAATATAAAATAAAATATAAAATAAAATATAAAATTTAACTTAATACACATTATACTCATTTTTGTAAAAGTATAAAGTAAAAATTCAATTACTTTATACAATGCAAATATGTGATATATATAAATTAGAAGAATAATATATAAACTTGGATAATATAAATTATTATAATATGTTATAATAATAAATGAATAATTTATTACATTCCAGTTTATATAAAAGTTTTTTAATTGCGGGATTAATTGCATTTATTGTTGGGTTTTTTACACAAACGACAGTATCTTTTAATGCATATATTTCTGGATATTTTACATTATTATTAGGTATTATAATGTTAATATCTAGTATATTTAATAAAATATCAAGAACACAAAATAGTGAACTTCAATCTCTCTATAATATGTTTATGTCAACAGGACCTTTTTTATTATTGTTGGGTATAATTATTTTTATGTTATATTTAATGATATTTAATCAAAATAAAATAATTAGTGGAAATATTTCTTCTAATTATACTTTATTTAATAATGTAATTATTTTATTATTAATAGTTCAAATATATATCATTACTAATAATATTAATACAGATGAATTTAAAGAACGAGGTAAAATATCATCCGTAATTTTATCAATTCTTTATTTTTTATCTATGTTATTAATTATATCTGAAATTAATATTAATATTATTCTTACTAGTTATACAACTGATGGATTTACTTTTTAACTATTTAATATTTAAGTATTTAAATATGTAGAACACATAATGTGTTTTTAACATTTTCATCATAATGATGATCATTATGACAATGACCATCATCCAACCATATTTTATAAATTATATTTGATGGAATTGGATAGAGCGGTTTAAAATAATTATTATTATTATTTATATAATCCTTAATTAATATATTTTCTAATGGTATTAATAACTTTTCTTGGGTTATATTATTAATTACATATAACGTATAATTACAATTTATTAAATAAAACTGTTTTTTTATATTTTCATATAAATTTATTAAAGTGCAATCTTTAAATACACTTACCCATTCTCCATAACCACAACATTTAGTTATTTCAAATATATATTGTAATTCATGTATATTACGCATATAATTTTCTTTTTTAGAATTATAAATTTTTAATTCTTGATTATCTTCAAATTCCATATTTATATTTGTATAAGTATTTTATATTATTTATAAATAAAAATATATTTAATTAATTAAATATTATTAATTAATTAAATATTATTGATTAATTAAATATTAATTAATTATTAAAGGTGTTATAAATTTATATGTTAATCCATAATTATGAATAGTTTCCCATATACCAGATATTTTAAGAATAAATGATGATGTAATATTTGTATTACCTATATCATTAAAAATTTTTATATTTCCATTCTTTAATTGTTCGTATATTTTAAATTGAGGTATTTTATTTATAATTTCACTTTTTTTTAGTAAATTTTCTTCAATATTTTTTAAATTATTTATTATTTCTTTATTAATTAATGTATTAAAATTACATTTATATTTTGTATAATAACTTTCACACGTAATATCCGTTATAGTAACATATAAATATACTCCATTTAATACAACATTATACGTTGAATATATAATTCTAATAAAATTTCCATCATTTATAATATTATTTTTAATCGGATCGCAAAAAAATATATTATCTTCATTATATTCATCTATTTTTTTTGCAATATTCATCTATTATTATATTATTAACATTAAAACTAATAATGTTTTTAAGTTATATATTTATTATTTATTTAGTTTATAATTTAAATAAAGAATAATTATTTTTATAATAATGAAGTTTTTTGAAACACATTTTGAAGAATATATTTTTGAAAATAATAGAGAAGATTTACATCCAAAATTAAATAAAATTTATGACAATTTACCCAAAAAAATAAATCAATTCAAAAATTTAATTTTTTTTGGACCAAACGGCACTGGTAAATATACACAAATGTTAAAAGTTATTAAAAAATACAGTTCCACAGAATTAAAATATGAAAAAAAAATAAGTTTGACATATAATAAACAACAATACTTTTTTAAAATTAGTGATATTCATTATGAAATTGATATGTCTTTATTAGGTTGTAATTCAAAATTATTATGGCACGAAATATATCAACAAATTATTGATATTATATTAGCTAAAAGTGAAAAATCTGGAATTATTGTTTGTAAATATTTTCAAGATATACACAATGAATTATTAGATAATTTTTATAGTTATATGGAAAAAAATAATTATATATCTATTGATTTAAAATTTATAATTATTACTGAAGAATTAAGTTTTATTCCTGATAATATATTAAATTGTTGTGAAATTATTAATGTTTCTAGACCTACTAAATGCGCCTATATGAAATGTATTAAAAATAAAATATCTAATAAATTAAAACTTGAAAATATCACTAATATTAAATTATTACATTTATGTAATGAAGATTTAATGTTACAATATAAAATTATATGTAATAAAATAATTTATAATTTAATTAATATTAATGAAATGCAATTTTTAAAATTCAGAGATTTATTATATGATATTTTTATTTATAATTTAGATATTACAGATTGTATTTGGTATATTCTCTCTACTTTAATTGAACAAAAATATATTAAAAAAGAACATTTATCTAAAATATTAATTAAAACATATTGCTTTTTTCAATATTATAATAATAATTATCGACCTATATATCATATCGAAAAATATTTGTTATATTTAATTACATTAATACATAATTTTAATTATTTGGACCATGGAAATAATTGATATCCTTTAACATTATTTGTTATATTTCTATTTATAAAATTATAATTTTTTAAATATACACCTATTGGTGTAGGTATTATATTATTCGTTTGTGCAATAAAAGCAAAATTCTTATAAGTTTTAGGAATACCTCTATGATAAAAAATACTACTTGTATGGATTGCCATTATATTATATTATATAAATATATATTTATAATTCAAAAAAATATATTATTACATTTGGACTGTATCATCTTCTACATTTTTAGAAATTTTACCTTGTCCGGTTCTATAATTAGCTAAACTTCCTTCTTGATTTAATAACATAAATAACGCATATCTATATCTATTTTCTCTATTTTTACTAGTAACTGATGTATTTCCTTCATCATCTGCTATAATATTTCCACTTGCGTCTCTTTTAACTTTATCACTACTTATTACAGGATGATTTTTAGTAAATTGTAAATTATATTTACCAAAAATATCTAATATTTCTTTTATTAATTTTTGCACTGTTGGGTCAGAGCATAATTTTGTATTAGTTTCACTCTTATCTTCTACACCATTCATAACCATTTTCTGATTTAGTATACCAGCACAATCAATCATAACAGGAGTTGCGGTTTTAATTCCAACCATTTGTTTAGCAGAATTATAAGCATTACTGGCACTACTACTTAAACTATCTTTAGCACTTTTCAACCTAGATGTTATACCCATATTTGGTACCCAATTGCCTGCTCCACCTTTATTTTTTCTAGTTTTTATATTTTTTCTAGTTTTTATATTTTTTCTAGTTTTTATATTTTTTCTAGTTTTTATATTTTTTCTAGTTTTTTTATATATTTTTTTAATTGTATAAGTCATTTATATATAATAATAATATATTATAAGATAGTTAATATTTTTAATTAAGATGAAGTGATTTGTTATTCTAAATATAAATATAAATTAAATAATTTTAATACTTAAAGTTTATAATTTATATTTTTCTATGAATTGTAAAAAAGCATTAGAAATATTAGAAATAGACTTACCTTATATAAATGATATATCATTAATATATTTACAAAAACAATATAGAAAATTAGCATTAATTAATCATCCAGATAAAAATGGTAATACATTAGATTCAAATGAAAAATTTAAAGAAATAAATAATGCTTATACATTTTTAAAAAAAGAAATAAATAATTTAAATTCATATCAAGATGAAGATGACATTGATGAAAATAATAATTCTTCTATTTATGTAGATATTTTAACTAATTTTATAAAAAATATATTTGATAAAAAATATACAGAATTATTATCAAAAATAGTAATAAAAATATTAAATGCAGGTAAGAATATATCAATACATTTATTTGATGATTTAAATAAAGATACTACATTATATATTTATATTTTTCTCTCGAATAATCGTTCAATACTTCATTTAAATGAAGAGATATTAAATATAATTCGAGATATAGTAGTTAAGAAATATGATAATGTAGAAATATATAAATTAAACCCAAATATAAATGATTTAATTAATAATAATGTTTATAAATTAGTAATAAATGAAAATTTATATTTAGTACCATTATGGCATAATGAATGTTATTTTGATAGTTCTGGTTGTGAAATAATAGTGATATGTGATCCTGAATTGCCTGAAAATATAAGAATAGATGATGATAATAATATATGTATAAAAACAATAATTTCTCAAAAGAAAATAAGTGAAATGATAATAAGCAATAATTCAATTAAAATAAATATTGGAGAGAAAGAATATATTATTCTTCTCTCTAATTTATATATGAAAAAAGAACAAAATTATAGAATATTAAATCAAGGATTATCTAAAATAAAAAATGATATATATGATATATCAGATAAAAGTGATATAATTGTAAATATTACAATTATATAAGTAATTGAATTATTACTGAAATAAAAAATTTATAAATAATTGAATTATTTATAAATTGAATAAGTAATTCAAATATTACTGAAATAAAAAATTTATAATAATAAAATTTATAATAATATAATAATAATAATTAATTAATTATACCTTCTTTTTTGGTGCTCGTTTTTTATTTTTTGAAGAGATTTCTTCAACATTTTCTTCAACAGTATCTTCTTGTGTAGTAGCGACTGTTTCTGTTTCTGTTTCGGTTTCTTCAATAATTTTATCTTTACCATTATTATATTTACTGCTAAAATCTTCATCATCATCACCTCCATCATCATCACTATCATCTACAATAGTGCTACTAATAATATCATTTGTTTCAGTTGATTGAACTAATGATTTCAACTTTTCTTTATCAGCAGGTTTAGGTTTTAAGAAACACGTTCCTTCAATAATTGAAGATGTTTTTGGTTTTTGAACGATAGCTTGTTTTAAATTCCAAGTAATAGATACTTTTCCATTAACAAACCATAATCCACCACATTGAATTAAACATATAACGTGTGTTTTGGGTTTCAAAAAATCCAAAGGAGTAACACCAGTATTTAAAGATTTAATAAACAATGGTTCGCCTTCTTCATCATAAATTTCAGATTGCCATCCAGTTTTCCAACAAGGAATTTTAAGAGTAAGTGTAGGAGGTCTGTTATAATCTAATTCAGCACTATTTTTATCTAATTTAGGATGTCTTAACATAACATTGAATTTTTCTTCCATTACTTCAGGACTTTTGATTTCTTTTCCAAACCATTCTTTAGAATATGTTAAAGCATCTTGTTTAACTTTTGCTTCTAAAGCACGCATAGAAGTAAGAAATGCTTCTGCATCATCATTACAAAAATCTTTACTTGGAAATTGTAATGACATCGTAAATTTTCCAGTAGGATTTTTTTGTTGATCTTGTCCTTCTTGAGCACCCCACGTAAGTATTAATGGAGTAGAAATAGTCAAAGATTCTTTAAAATGTTTATTTAATAAATTGACTACTTTACCTCCTGTAGGATTTGCTTTAGGTGCAGTGTATGAAAACACACTTGTATCAATATTTGTTCCATCAATGATTGCACTTGCCATTTTATTAGTATAAGTTATATTACTAAGTTATCTTTAAATCAATTTTTTTTTAAATGTATAATCAAATGAGAATGATTAGATAATAATAATAAATTAATAATAAATTAATAATAAAACAGTTCAAAAAGAATTATCTATAAATAATATATAAAATATATGAATACAAATATAAAAAAAGAATTAAATCATATTTTAATGGATGAATATATGACTCTTATTACTAATAAATGTTTACATAATTTTAAAATATCTAATAATACATATAAAATTGATAATGATAAAATCATTATACCTACTATATATAATTTTAATGAAATCACTAAATATAATTATAATGTGAATCAATTAAAACTTTTTGCAAAACAATATAATTTAAAAATAAGTGGAAATAAAAAACAGTTATTATTAAGAATATATTCTTATTTATATTTTTCATCGTATATTATTAAAATTCAATCTAATTTTAGAAGAATTCTTGTTAAAAAATATAAATATTTACGTGGTCCTGCATTAATAAAACGTACATTATGTAATAATATAGATGATTTTATTACAATGGAATCATTACAAAATATTAAATTTGATTATTTTTTTAGTTATACAGATATAGATGGATTTATATATGGATTTGATATTATTTCACTTTATAATTTATTTTTACAATCTAAAAATGTTAAAATAATTCTTAATCCTTATAATAGAAATGTTATTCCTGATTATGTATTTAAAAATGTTAAAATTATATTAAAAATATCTAAAATATTAAAAAAAAATATTAAATTATGTTATGAAGATGATACTAAACTTTTACCTATTGGTAAAATAATAGAATTAAGATGTTTAAATTTATTTCAAAATATAGATGCTTTAGGAAATTATTCAAATTATACTTGGTTTTTATCTTTAACTAAAAATAAATTGTTAAAATTTATGAGAGAACTAGCTGATATATGGAATTACCGAACTCAAATCCCAATTGAAGTTAAACGGTCGATTTATCCTCCGTCTGGAGATCTTTTTAGAAATTTTAGTATGTCTTATATTTTGAATGAAGAAAATATATTTAATATTCAAATTTATATTTTAGAATTTTTAGAAAAAATAATAAATAGTGGAATAGATAAAGATAGTAAAACTTTAGGTGCATATTATGTTTTAGGTGCATTAACTTTAGTTAATGATTCAGCTTCAATTGCTCTTCCTTGGCTTTTTCAATCTTTTGTATATTTTTAATTTTATTATATTTAAAAATATTTTATTAATTAATTAATTAAAAAATATTTTAAAATTTATTAATTTTAAAATATTTCATTAATTTTAAAATATTTCATTAATTTTAAAATATTTCATTAATTTTAAAATATTTCATTAATTTTAAAATATTTCATTAATTTTAAAAAATATTTCATTAATTAATTAATTAATTAATTAAAAAATATATTTAATTTCATTAATTTAATGTAATAGCATATTACTATATATAATATATATTATTTGCGTTAAATAACTTAAAAGTATATATTATTATATATTATAATAAAATGCCAAAGAAGATCGTTAAGAATACCGATAGTTCAATTCTAGTTTCTGCTGAAAGTGAGATTTCTACTGAAAATGTAACTTTAGAAAAGAAATCACGAAAGCCTAAAGCAGTTAAAACTTCATCTAAAACATCTCTACCAATTACTTTAGATGTTTCTCCAAGTATTTCAGGAACTTCTCTTGTTGAGAGTTCAACTTCAGTAAAGTCTCCTGAACCCCAAAATGTAGTAATTTCAGATCCTGAAACTCCTCTTGCGGAACAATCAATTGAATTTCTATCCAAGCTTCAACAATTGAGTCTTATTATTTCATCTTTAAAGGTTGAATATAGATTTCTTGAAAAGAAGTGGAGTCGTGAAATAAAAGTAGCACAAAAGCAATCCTCTAAACGAAAGCGTAAGGCAGGAAATCGTGCTCCTTCTGGATTTGTTAAGCCAACAAAAATTTCAGATGAACTTGCCAATTTTCTAGGAAAGGATAAGGGAACTGAAATGGCTCGCACTGATGTCACTCGTGAAATTAATACTTATATTCGTGCAAATAAGCTTCAAGATAAGGATAATGGACGTAAAATTAATCCTGATAGTAAGCTTACTGTTCTTTTAAAGTTGAAAAAAACAGATGAACTAACATATTTTAATTTACAAAAATATATGTCTCCTCATTTTGCTAAAGCCATTAAAGTAGAACCCGTTGTTGTTCCTGTAGTTTCAGCAGAGGTAACTGTTTAATTTTAAAATTGTATAATTTATTAAAAATTTTTTAAATCTGTTCTTATTTATAATTTTGATTTCAATATTGAAATCAAAATTAAAATACTTATCGGTATTCATACAATTTAACTACTTTAAATCTTATTTATAATTTTGATTTCAATTTTAAAATCAATATTGAAATACTTATCCTAATTCACATATACACATACGCAAATTTGATAATATATAATTTAATAATTTGGTTTGTTTTTGCTTATTTACATTAATTAAAAAATTTTCTGCAACTGATATATCTTTAATCATTTTCATATTTTTATATTTCGATTCTATAAATTTATATAATTCGTATTGCGTTGATAATGTATGTTTAAATTGTAAAAGAGAATCATTATTATTACTACACCATAATAAAAAATCTTGATAATTATTTATTAAAATACCTTTTATTATATAATATGCTAATACGTGTGTGTTTTCTTTATATAAATAATCTCTTAATCTCTTACTATTCTCATTTGTAGAATATAAATCATTATAAGTTAAACCCATAAAATTTAATATTTTTACTAATTGAAATAAACTATATATTCTCTCTAAATTTAATAAAAATAAAAACTGAGACATAAATTCATTAAAATCATTCTTATTTTTTATTACAAAATAACTACAAAATAATATATTTAGTATTTCTGCCCAAAATTCCGTATAAGATTCGTATAAAGTTACTTTGGAATTCACTTTAAAAATGGATAAAATATTCTTGGTGTTTTCATCTATATTCATATTTGAAAAATCTAAACCAAAACTATGAAATGTTTCGTGAATTAAAACTTTAAACCATTCTTCTTTTCTAAATATTACTATTTCTGAATCTTTGGGACATGATGTTGTAAATGCAGTATTTGCGTGATTTTCATCAATTATATCTATATTTGATTTCGGTAATAATTTCTTTAGTGAAGTAAAATATAAATATATAATTAAAGTGGTTGAACATTGTTTTGATGCATATTTATTTATTATATATATCCATAATATTATTGAATCTACATATTTATTAAACATTTCTATTATTATATTTTTTATTGAATCTTCTATAACAAAAATAATCTTTATTTCTCGTTCATAGAGAGAAAAAGTATAAATTATTTCACTTTTCGAATGTGTGTTTATATGATTTATTATTTTTTCTGGAAATGATTTTGTATTAAAGTAGGATGGTTTTAATATTTGCGATTCAGTTGTAATTGCTTTTATTGTTCTTTTAAAATATTCTCCTTTTTGTTTTATAGTATGTAAATATTTATATGCTTCATTTATATTATCATATAATTGATAAATTAGTAAAGTTGTTTTTTTACAATGTTTTATATTTATTTTATTATTTTGTGTAAAAAATAATATTAAATCTTTACTACTTTTTAATAATCGCATTCTTATTATATTTATTTATTTTTTTAATTATTAACATTATAATTAAAAAAATTGAAATATATAATTATTTAAATATATATAACATTTTAATCAATCTCAATCAGTATGCAACTACAAAGACAAAGACAACCCGAAACTATTGACGTATATGTCAAAGTAGTGTATACTAGTATTACTGGTACATATAAAATACTGAAAAATATAAATACTGGAGAATTTTTACGACAAATTAAAGAATGTATTAAAAATGACCTTAATATAGATTCTGAATCATATGAATTAATTGATTTAGATGAAGTGAAAGAAGAAAATGTTCGATCAGAGGAAGCATCTGCATTTAATCCTTTATATTTAAATAGAAATATTAGTTATTATTTACCTTCTAAAAATTTAATTGTATTATATATTAGACCAATAACCCAAATTGAAAATGAAATAGAAATAGAAATAGAGAGTGATGAATGTGTAATATGTTATAATACAAATACTGTATTACAAACATCATATAATTGTTCTCATTTAATTTGTGAATCGTGTTTTCATACAAATTATGTTAGATATAATCGTAGATGTTGTCCTATATGTCGTAATTTGATTTAAGTTATTAATTTATATATTATAATTTTATTTAAGTTATTAATTTATATATTATAATTTTATTTAAGTTATTAATTTATATATTATATTTTTATTTAGTTTGTTTAATTTTATTGCGAATTAACATTAATTCATCACATATATTAGGTTCATCTCTTTTTATAAAATGAGTTAATTTTGCATTATTAGTTGCTAATAATAAATGTGTTAAATCGGGTTTTTGTGTAAATTTAGCATATAACGCATTATAAATTTCTTTTTTTTGTCTTTCTCCAAAAAAATCGTGATCTGGTTTTATATTTATAGGTCTTAATAATTGATCTTTAAATTTCCCTAATTTACTACTGGCTGCTTTTGCCATAATAGGATTTTTAGATAATTCCGTATTTGAATCAAGTGAAAAATTTAAATAAAAATGTGAATATGTTTTTTTATATTTAGATCCTTGATAATAATGTTCAACAGAAGCCCATTGATGATTATCTAACATAAATGGTTCAACCCAAAAATTACTTAATTTTTTACGCCAATGAGGAATTGTGGCTAACTCAGCAAATTCTTTCATTTTTTCACTAGGTATTTTCTCTCCATTTCCTTTTCCAGGAAGAGGTTTATCTAAAGATTTAGAATAAAATTGTAATATAATATCATCATCATATAATCCTCTCAACTTACTTTCGCTTAAATCATCAAAATTTTCTTCTTTAGATGTTGTTTTTTTATTATATTTATTCATTTTAAGTAATTGAAAATCTGGAATAACAGTAAATACACCAGAATTATTCTCTAAACATTTTTCACAAATTAATTTTTTAATATCATAAGGCAATTCTTTAAATTTAAATATTAATTTAGTCTTATATCCTATCAGTTTATAATTACCAGAATTATAATCAACTATAATATAAAATTCTGGATTAAATACGCTTTGTTTTTCTATAATAGGGTCATTTAAATTACCACATTGTAATACATTTTTTGTATCTTTATTTAAATAATTTTCACTTGACATTATTATTATTTTTATATTTAATATTTTTTCTAATGTTGATATCGCCCAAGTATTCGCCCAAAATTCACATTTTTGTATTTTACTTTTAAATAAACTTAAACTATCGATTCCTTTCATAAATTTATATTCTTTTAAAATTTCAATTGTTATTTTTTTCTCTTCAACTAATTTATCATGTTTTAATTTTATCGATTTAGCTTCATCAATTATTTGTTTTTGTTCATTTCTATCTACCATTTCTGAAAAACGACTTTTTAATAATAAATATTGACTTTCTAATTCTTTTATTTCATTTGTATCAGTTATTAATTCCGCATTATACATATCATAATTATCTTTATATTTTAGATAAATCTCTTCTGTAGCTTCATTTGCTAATTTATGTCTAATTTTATTTACAGAAGTTTGTTGAGCTATACTTGAAAATGCATCTCTTATCGTTGAAAATAAACAATCGCCTCCACCTTCATTATCTACTATTATATAATTAGGATTCTTCATAAATTTTTCAATCCACGTATCTTTGGGTGATTCACGATATATATCTTTTATATTTTTAGCGTGTTGTTTTGTTTCTTCTTTTAAAACCTTTGGTAAAGGAATACCTTTTGTTAAAATAAATATATCTTTTCTCTCTTTTGGTATTTCATAAATTTCTGGATTTTCTAATTCGTCTTCTGTTTCATTTTCAGTAGTTTCTCCTTTATCTGTTTCATTATCTTCATCTATTCTTCTTAAGGGAATGTCTGGTTTTAAACCTAATTCATTTAACATTGCTGGTGTTACAAAATTATAAATTAATGGATCTGGTAAATTTTCTACATCTAAATTTGTATAATCATAATCACTTGATTTTATTTCATATAATCCAATTTGTATTACTTTATTATTTCTTGTAACCAAATAAATAGGATAATAAATTATACCTTTTTCTTCTAGTTTTTTATTAGCTTTTCCAATAGCAATAATGACATCTATATTTTTTATTTCTAATTGATATAAATTCGATTCCAAGTTTAAATCTTGTCGTTCCACGTTTTTTAATTCAGGATAACTAACATCTTTTTTTATTTTGGATAATACCATTAATTTATTATAATATTTTATATTTAATTTATATTTTATACAAATTGAATATAATAATTTTATTTGTTTATATGTATTGATTCTTTAAATCCTTTTTATTTAACATTTAACATTATAAATTTACTTTTAACATTATAAATTTATTTCCAGTATTTCTTGTGAAATAATCATATAAATATGTATTTTCATTACGAATTTTTATTTGCTTAAATAAGGGTTTTATATTTGTAAAATATAATGCTATTATACCTTGGTCGTTTGTAGTACTAATCGGATATTCTATTAATAAATTTAATAAATTATCATATGTATCATTTTCTATTATTTTGGTATCATACAACATTATTGTTGTTTGTAAATAATCTATATTTAAATTATATGTATTATTTAATTTTTCAAAATATGTTGTATTTTTATCAAACTGCGAACATAATTTACATTCATATGTAGGATAAGCATCTGAATGTGCTAATAATGTATTTTCTGTAACTTCATTTATTAATGGAGATATATCCGAAAAAATAGTTACTCCACAATCTAAATAAAATATATAATCCCATTGTTTAAAAAATGTATTAAATAAATACAATTTATGAAATTGAAACATTTTTTTAAACCAATATGCAGGTCTATCCAGTTTTTGTTGAATATCTAAAAAATTAGTTGAAAATTGTATATTTGGAAAATATTTAATTATAATATTATTTTTTATTATAGTATCACAGTTTAATAATTCATTATTATATAAATCATCTCCAATAACTAAACAGATCTTTCCATTATATTTTCCATTTGTTACTAATTGATTGCAACTATTAATAAATTTATTAAAATATGCTTTATCACATAAAAAAACTACACAAATATTTGTATTCATTATTATATATTATATAATAATAATTTTTATTTAAATATTTATTTATTTATTTATCTATTTTTAAATTTTGAGATAAATTTGTTATTATTTTATTTATATCATTTTCTTTATGACCTATTAATTTCTCTACAAAAACTAATCTTTGCTCTTGGGTATGATGCGGATTTTTACTTTTATATACTGGTATAAATTGTAATGCTTTATCTTCTAATTTAGTTATAGTTTTTTTTAGAATTGCGTTATTTGTAGTGTCTTTATTCCAATTATTTTGTTTATCTTTTATACAAAATAAATTTCTTTTAAAATCTATACAATGAATAGGTCTTTTATGAATTCCAAGTAAATTTAAGTTTGATATTAAACTATTAGTGATTGCTTTTGAGAAACCTACAGATCCTACTTTTAAGAAATCATCATATCCAAATTGATAATTTTCCATAAAATTTTCAATACTAATAGCTTCCTTACATGTTTCATTTAAGAAGATCTTTAAATTAAATATGGTTTTATTATTATTTATAGTATTATTATTTATTACATTATTACTTAAATCTATTTTCACTTGTTGATTTTTACTTTGTTCTGCTAATTGTAATTCTAATAATTTAATTTTATTATCTTTTTCATCTAATTGATCTTGTTGTTGTTTTTTTATTTTGCACGTTTTTTTATGTCTTGAATGATTACATTGAGAACTAAATATTTTTTCACAATATTCACATTGATTTATTTTTATTTCAGTTTTTAATTGATTTGTATTTATTAAATGTTTGTCAGTTTTCAAATGTTTATTGTAATCAAATCGTAATTTAGTGGAATAATCACAATCTGCACATTTATATTTATAATCATCTTTTTGCATATTTTATTTTATGATATATTATTTATCATTTAAGTAATTATTTTATATATTATTTGATATATAATTTGTCATATTTGTCATATTGTTAAAATGATATATAATTTGTCATATTTGTCATACTTTTTTTAAAATAGTATAATTATTTGAAATTTGGTTCAAATAATTGAATTTCTTTAAGTTACTTTGAGGATTTATTAATAAAAAATGAAAAAAAACAACTTTCTAGAAAGTATTTTTTGAAAATGAAATTGGACAAATATATTTGTCCAAAAATGAAATTCTCAATTATTTCTTGGATTTTAAAAAATAATTTATTTTTTATATTCTTTCCATTTCACCAAAATATATATGACAATTTATATATCATAATTATGATATATAATTTGTCATATTTGTCATAAAATGATATATAATTTATCATATTTGTCATATTGTTAAAATGATATATAATTTGTCATATTTATCATAAAATGATATATAATTTGTCATATTTGTCATACTTTTTTTAAAATAGTATAATTATTTGAAATTTGGTTCAAATAATTGAATTTCTTTAAGTTACTTTGAGGATTTATTAATAAAAAATGAAAAAAAACAACTTTCTAGAAAGTTTTTTTCGAAAATGAAATTGGACAAATATATTTGTCCAAAAATGAAATTCTCAATTATTTCTTGGATTTTAAAAAATAATTTATTTTTTATATTCTTTCCATTTCACCAAAATATATAATATTATTTTAAAATAATCGATTCTTTAAATTAAATTATATTATATATAAAAAGTATTTCAATTTATTATTTATAAATTGAAATAAAAATAATTAATACATTTTATAACCAAATTATAACATATCTTTTAAATCCATAAATTTAAATAATGTTTTATTTGTTAAACTTTTGTAATCTTTCACTTTACTAGATGCTATAATTTTAATTATTTCATTAATATTATATCCTTCTATATTTTTATAATAAATCTCATTCTCATTATTCTCTATATATAAATCCTTTTTATATAATATAAATATAGTTTCACATAATTCATCTACTTCATTCTTCTTATTATCTAATGAAATAAAATTATATAATTGAGAGAGAAGATTTCTAGTAATATCAATTATTGTTTGTTTTTTAATAATATTATTTAACATTAAATTAATATAAAATGCAGCCAAAGACTTTCTCTTTTCATTAATCTTATTAATTTCACAAAATTTATCATAATTAACATTTGGTTCTATATATTCAATATTATTAAATAATTCTGTAAATTGATGAAGATTCACTTCAAATGTTGTCATCATTATAGTATATTTAACAGATAAATCTGTATATAAATCAGCATATATTTTAGAATAAAATCTATTTGTTGAAGCTATTTCAAAAATAATAGTACTTAATTGTATTATATTTTGAATATTCGTATCTTCTATTATTGAATCAATCACTTCAATAATTTTATTACGAATATCAATATAATTTTTATCAGTTAATTTATTTAAAAATACTCTAATAATATCAATTTGAGTATCAAATACATTTTTTTCATTATTTAATAAAGTTTGCTTTTGTTTAACATTGTTCCATTCATCATCACTAATTATTTTAGGATATTTTTCTTTATTTTTTTTAAGTTTAGGATCCGTTTTTATAATAATTTCACGTTTTTTAAATATAGGTGTTTTAACATAATCAGGAGAACCTACTTGCAAGGCAATTTCGGAAATAACACGTAAAGTCTCATCACTTAATTTATAATTAAATCCATTAAATTTAATTTCATTAATGGTATCTAAACTATATATTAAATTACTAGCCATTTAATATATAATGATTAAATATTTATATCCATTTTTTAATTATTATATAAAAATAAACTTAAATACATATAACAATATATAATATAAAATTATGTCATTTAATAATAATATAGAAGAAGAATTCATTGATAAAGAGAAAAATAATATAAAAGAAGTATTAATTGAAGAAGAAAATAATACTAATGAAATACATAATTGGGATGATTTACATATAAATGATGATTTGTTAAGAGGTATTTATGCTTATGGTTTTGAAAAACCTAGTTATATTCAACAAAGAGCAATAGAACCAATTATTAATGGAAAAGATATTATTGCTCAAGCTCAATCCGGAACCGGAAAAACCGCCACATTTACTATTGGGGCTTTAGCAGGTATTAATTTATTAAATAATAATACACAAGTATTAGTATTATCACCTACTAAAGAACTAACCATTCAAACAACTTTAGTATTTTCATCATTAGGATGTATGATGAATGGATTAAGAATTCAATCATTATATGGTGGTTCTATTATTGAAGATAACAGTAGTATCTTTTCAAATAAAAATATTCCTCATATAATTTGTGGATGTCCAGGAAAAGTAAATGATATGTTACGACGAGAAAAAATAAATGCAAGCACCATAAAATTAATAATTTTAGATGAAGCAGATGAAATGTTATCTTATGGATTTAAAGAACAAGTTTATAATATTTTTCAATTTTTAAATCAAGATATTCAAGTAGCTTTATTTAGTGCTACAATACCAAATAGTATAACCCCTATAATTGATACTATTATGCGAAATCCTATAAAAATTACAGTAAAACGAGAAATGTTAACACTAGAAGGTATTCAACAATATTATGTTGCTGTAGATGATGATAGAGAGAAATATTTAACATTAAAGAATTTATTTACATTTTTATCTGTATCTCAATGTATAATTTATGCAAATAGTGTAAAACGTGTAGAAGATTTATATTATGCTATGAAAGAAGATGAATTTCCAGTTTGTCATATGCATAGTAACATGGAAAAAAATGAAAGAGAAAATGCATTTAATGATTTCAAAAATGGTAAATCTCGTGTATTAATTTCATCAAATGTTACAGCTAGAGGTATAGATATTCAACAAGTTAGTATTATTATAAATTTCGATTTACCTAAATGTGTTGATACTTATCTTCATAGAATCGGACGTGGAGGAAGATGGGGTAGAAAAGGTGTAGGAATTAATTTAATTACAAAACGAGATATAGAAAAAATGAGAGAAATAGAACAACATTATTGCACGCAAATAAATGAATTACCTAGTAATATTGAATTCTTAACTAAAATATAAATATCATAAATATCATAAATATCATAAATATCATAAATATCATAAATATGATTAAATAATTGTCATTCGTAAAATATATTTATTATATTTAGTGATTAAATATAATGAATATAATTGATAATACTCTTTTACAAAAAGAAGATTTAAAAACAGACGAAAATACAGAAATCACTCCATCTTATGTTATAATTGATAATATCAATAATATATTTAAAGTGCCTATATATTATAATAAAGATAAAATTGAACTAAAAAAACATATAATAACAGATTTAGAATTAATCCATAATATTGACACAGATACATCCTCAAATTCGATTTATTCTTATTATTTTAATAATAATAACATTATTTCTAGTAAAATAACAGAACAAATATCACAATATTATACAACTGATATTACTTTTTTAGAAGATAATCAAAAACTTATTAAGGAATATATTCCTTTACCTTTAACCAATAAATATACAAATATATCAACCAATTATAATACAATAATTGATATATGGAATGAATTAAAAATAGAATCTGGATTTAAAGAGAAATATTGTTATATAAATTGGGATAAATTAGAGTTTTTAAATAATTCAGAATGGTTTTTACAAATTATGAGTATATATAATTTATTTTCTCCATTATTTTCTTTAATTGTTCCTATAATTATATTAATAATTCCATTTTTTATTATTAAATTAAAAGGATTATCTATTACAATAAACGACTATATTAAAATACTTAAAGTAGTTGCTAATCAAAACGCAATTGGTAAATTATTTACATCCAATTTTAATGAAATCAATTTTCAAGATAAAATATATATATTTATTTCAGCCGCATTTTATATATTTTCAATTTATCAAAATATTATGATATGCTTTCGTTTTAATAATAATATGAAACTGATCCATTCTCATTTTTCAGATATTAAAATATATTTAGAAACTACTATAAATTCAATGAAAAATTATAGAAAATTTTCGGAATCATTAACTTCACACACATTATGTAATAATACTATTGATACAAATATTGAAATACTTAATACTATTAATCAAAAACTATTGACTATTTCTGAATATAATATTTGTAAATTCTCGAAATTAAAAGAAATCGGACATATTTTAAAATACTTTTATGAATTACATTCTAATCCTATTTATAATGATTCTATTATTTATTCTATTGGGTTTAATGGTTATATAGATTGTATCGAAGGATTACAATTAAATATTCAAGAAAGAAAAATAAATTTTGCTTATTTTATTAAAAATAAATCTACTAAACTTACTTCCAATAAAAATGTTTTTGAAAATAGTTATTATGCTTGTTTAAAAGATACTAAACACGTTAAAAATACAATCAAATTTAAAAAAAATCAAATAATTAGCGGTCCTAACGCATCTGGAAAAACTACTATATTAAAATCTACTATACTTAATATTATATTTACTCAACAATTCGGTTGTGGATTTTATGATTCTTCTCAATTTACACCATTTAAATTTATACATTGTTATATAAATATTCCTGATACATCTGGACGAGATAGCTTATTTCAAGCTGAAGCACGTAGATGTAAAGAAATATTAGATATTATTTCTGCTAATAAAGATGATTTACATTTTTGTGTTTTTGATGAACTTTATTCTGGAACTAATCCTGAAGAAGCCGAATATAGCGCTATATCATTTATGAAGTATTTACAAAAATTTACTAATGTAAATTGCTTACTTACTACACATTTTATTAAAGTTTGTAAAAAATTAAATAAAATTAAAACTATTCAAAATTGTAAAATGATTACAACTAAAATAGATAATACATTAAAATACACATATAAATTAAAATCCGGAATCTCTCAAATTAAAGGAGGAATTAATATTTTAAAACAACTCGATTATCCTATAGAAATAATTAATAATTCTAATTCTTAATAATTAATCAATAAATTAATTAATTCGTTAAGTAAATTATTAATTTATATAATCTTTTTTTAATAATGTTCTCTTTTACAAATATATTTAATCCTACGTTATTAATAATTTTAGGAATATTATCTATTTTTACTGCATTTATTATTTTTTATATTGAATATAAATTTAAAGATTATGATCATAAAATCGTATCTATGTTTAGTTTAGTTTCTACTTTAGCAGAAGATTTAAATATAGTTAAACATAATTTATTTATTCAACCAAAAACAGAAGTTAAAACAGAAATTAAATCAGAAATTAAAAAAGAAGATTTAGACAAACATATAATTAATTTAATTGATGTATCTGATGATGAAGATGAAGATGATAATGATGCGGATGATGATGATGATGATGATGTAGAAGAAGAAGAAGAAGAAGAAGAAGAAGAAGAAGAAGAAGAAGAAAATGATGATGATGTAGAAGATGATGAAGATGATATTAATGATATAGATTTTGATGAACCAAATTGTATTCCTAACTTTTTAAATAAACAAGATGTAAAATTTTTAAAAATTAAAAATAAAAACTATTTAGGAACTGAATTTGCAAATATTAATTTTGATGATTTCGAATTTGCAAATATTAATTTTGATGAATTCGAAAATAAAAATAATTTAAGTAATAATAATATAGATATTTTAGAAATTGAATCTAATTTAAATTTAGAAGATAATAATATATCAAAACAAGAATCTGTTATAGAATTAGAACCAGAACTAGAACCAGAATCTGTTATAGAACAAGAACTAGAACCAGAATCTGTTATAGAACTAGAACCAGAACCAAAACAAGAACTAGAACCAGAACCTTTAACAGATTCTTTAACGAGAGATTCTTTAACAACAGATTCTTTAACAACTGATCCTTTAGATTATAAAAAATATACTTTATCTAAATTAAGAAATATTGTTTTAGAAAAAGGATATTTAAGTGATACTTCAAAATTAAAAAAACAAGATTTACTGAAAATTCTTGAAATAGAATAGATTTATAATCTTATAATTATATAAATATGTCATGGTCAACTTGTTATTCTGGATCTAATAATATTAATTTTAATCAACCACCTATTATGGCAGATGGAAGAAATTTTTCAACATGGCAACCAGACTCTTTAATTAATGAAAGAATTCAAAAAAAAGAAAATATTAATAATAATTGGAATTATCGTCAATATTTACAAGAAAATGGAATTAAAATAATGAATTATAATAATTCGGAATCGTGTTATGTTTTAGGATTAGATCCGCATATAAAATCAGATAAAACTCCATCAGATAATGTGCCTTATCAATTTAGAAATACATTTGATACTAGTCAACCAGGGTTTGGATATTGTAATAGTGATTTAAAAAATCCATATTTAACTCGTGAACAATTGAATGCAAGAATGGTATCACCTTCTATAAAATCGATAAATTTTAATTATAATTAAACAATATAGTAATAATTTGTTATAATTTATTACTATATGAAAGTACTATCCATTGATGTTGGAATTAAAAATTTAGCATTTTGTCTTTTTGAAAAAAATGTAACAAATAATAATTTTAAAATAAGTAAATGGGATGTTATTAATATTTCAGAAAAAGAAACTACATTTTGTAGTATTATTGAAAATAATATTTTATGTAATAGACCAGTAAAATTTAAAAAAGATGATAAATGTTTTTGTTTAAAACATTCTAAAAAACAAGAATTACAAATACCATCTTCTCAACAAAAGTCATCCTATATTAATAAACAAAAGATTCAACAATTATATGAAATAGCAAATAGTCATAATATTAAATATGATTCTAAAATTAAAAAAAGTAATTTAATAAATTTAATAAATCAACATATAAATAATAATTATTTACAAAGTATTGAAACAAAAAAAGCAGCTGATGTAAATTTAATAAATATAGGATTAAATATCAAAAGTAAATTTAATAATTTATTTGAAAATGAAGATAAAATAGATTATGTTATAATTGAAAATCAAATTAGTCCAATAGCTAGTAGAATGAAAACTATACAAGGTATGATTGTTCAATATTTTATAATGTCTAAATGTATAGTTGATTGTATAGAATTTGTATCAGCTTCAAATAAACTATATGATTGTAATTTAAAAGAAAAAACCACTTATAGTGAGAGAAAAAAAATAGGTATTGAAAAATGTTATCAAATAATAAATACTGATTTTAGATTTGAAGAACATACTGATTTTTTTAATCAACATAAAAAAAAAGATGATTTAGCAGATTCCTTTTTACAAGGGTTATGGTTTATTAATAAAAAAGTAATATAATATAATAAATTAATAAATAAAATATAATAAATTAATAAATAAAATAAATTAATAAAAATTTTAATATTTAAATTAATTTAAATATTAATTAAATTGAATTACTTAAAATTATTAATTAGAATTCGTATTACTTAAAATTAAATGTTCTTATTAATCAATAATGACAGATAATATAATAGAATTGACAGACTTAGATTTTAATGATAATTACGATAATAAATCTAGTAATTTTGGAGGTGGTCTTGAATTACTAATGAACGATAAAATTAAGGAACCTAAAATTAATAATAGTGATATAAATTTAGATGATTTAAATAATTTAGAAGAAGAATTAAATAATTTAATAGATAAGAATGATAAGAATGATAAAAATGACACACATCATTCAAAACCAAGATCTGAATTATTTAATAAACCAAGTGTATCTTTTGAAAATATAACTAAAGAAAATTTAGGACATTCTACTTCACATACTTCAAATAATACAAAAACTTGGGATGGATTTGATAAATTTAATAATATTCCATTAAATCCAGATACAACTGCACCAACAGAACCTAAATTTTCAAAAGAAGAAACATTAAAAGAAAAATTTAAATATTTAAAAAAACTAGAAACTCTTGAAAAAAAAGGGATTGAATTATCTAAAAAATATTCGATGGATTCATCCCTTCAAGAAATGCAAGGAGAATATGAAACAATTATGGATGAAAAGACAAAACAGAATTCTGTAAAATTTCAAGGAAATATGCTAATGGCTATAATTAATGGAATTGAATTTTTAAATGGAAAATTCGATCCTTTTGATATTAAATTAGATGGTTGGAGCGAACAAGTTCAAGAAAATATGACTGATTATGATGATGTATTTGCGGAATTATTTGAAAAATATAAAAGTAAAGCAACAATGTCGCCAGAAATAAAATTACTTTTTCAACTAGGTGGAAGTGCTTTGATGGTTCATATGACAAATACTATGTTTAAAAGTTCTATGCCAGGAATGGATGATATTTTACGTCAAAATCCAGATTTAATGCGTTCATTTCAAAGTGCTGCAGTTAATTCGATGTCACAATCATCCCCTGGATTATCTGGATTTATGAATATGATGAATAATGATGAAGGACAATATAGTAAAGGAAATTTACCTCCACCATTAGCTACACAAGGTCCTAATTCTATTCCACCTCCATCATCACGTCCAGGTAATAATAGTTCAGTGAATCAAAATTTAAATTTTAGTCAAAGTAATTATCAAAATGATGGTATCAATCTTAGAGAGAATAATTCACGTGCTGAAATGAAAGGACCTACAGATATTTCAGATATTCTCTCTGGTTTAAAAACGAAATCTATAAATATTCAAGAACCGAATTCTCAATCTATTAATGACAGCACAATAAGTATCAGTGATTTAAAAGAATTACAAGGTGATGGAAATATGCCTAAACGTAGTGGTCGTCGTAAAAAATCATCCAGTAATACAGTTTCATTAGACATTTAATTTATTTTTTTTAATATGAATAAACAAGCCGCAAATAAAAATATACATAATATCCATTTTTTTATTTGCATTATATATTATATTAATATAATTTATATTATTAATAATTAATAATATAAAAAGATTTATTTATAATATAGTTATTTTTTTTTGTTTTATATACTTAAACTTAATATTGTATTATTAGACATATAGTTTGTAAAACCAAGTTGTCTATAAAAACCAACCACACTCATATAATTTAAGAATATTATTTTCATTTTTATTATTATTATTTTGTAATAAATATGGATATTTAGTTTCAAGTAAATTATTTAAAGTATCTATTTTAAGTATTTGTTCTTTTTTTAATAATTCTGCAGTTTCATATATAAAATCTTTAGAAATTGTAATTATTTCTTTAGAAGATTTATATGCTTGATTAATTAAATCAAAAATTTCTATATCAATTAATTCTTTATATTTATTACTTAAACTTGGATAAATTATATTTTTGCCCATACCATAATGAATAATCATTTTTTGTGCTAACTCTAATGCTTCACTGAAATCATTGATAGCTCCTGTTGTTACTGAAATATTGAAAAATACTTCTTCAGCAACTCTTCCAGCTAATAATATCATTAAATGTTCATATAATGCTTCTCTAGTATAAATATGTGATAATGAATTTTCAAACATAGTATATCCAGGACTATTTGGAGAGAATAAATTAATTACTACTTTAGTTATTTTTGAATGATGTTTTGTAAATAAACCTACTGTTGCGTGTCCCATCTCATGAACCGCAATATGATTTATAATATCTTCTGTAAATACGTGTTTATTCGGTTGCCAACCTACCATCATTTTATTCATTACTAAATCAAAATCAGAATAAGTAAATACTGTATCATTTAATTTTAATGCATTTAACATTGCTTCATTTAATAAATTTTCTATTTCAGCACCAGATAATCCTTCAGTTATTTCTACTAATTCTTCTATTTTTATAGAATCATCGTGTGGTTTTCCAGTAATATGTATTTTTACGATTGCTTCTCTAGTAATAGCATCAGGTAAACTTATATGTATTTTTTTATCAATACGTCCTGGTCGAATTAAAGCACTATCTAACAAATCGATTCTATTTGTAGCAGCAACTAAAAATATTCCTGTATTATTTTTAAAACCATCTAATTCAACTAATAACGCATTTAAAGTATTATCTCTTTCACTAGATGAATCTTCGCCATCACTTGATCTTTTTCTACCTAAAGCATCAATTTCATCAATAAATATTATACAAGGAATGTTTTTTTTAGCTAATTCAAATAATTCTTTTACTCTTGCAGAACCTACACCTACATATTTTTCTTGAAAATCGGATCCTGATACTGGTATAAAATTACATTTCGATTCACACGCTAATGCTTTTGCTAACATTGTTTTTCCTGTTCCTGGTAAACCTTCAAAAATTAACCCTTTTGGAATTCTTACATTATATTTTTTATATTTTTTATAATTTTTTAAAATATCAACACATTGCATTAATTCTTCTTTTACATTATCATACCCTCCTATATCTTTAAATAAAGTATTATAATTATCTATTACTTGAAAATGTTTAGATTTTTTATTTGAAGATGGAGATGAAGTATCATAATATCTTTTTCTACCAGTTTCTTCATCTATTGCAAAAAAACCTTTATCTTCATCTTCATCTTTTTTATTATTATTATTAACATCAGGTATTATATCATCCTTTTTATATTTTTTTATTATAATTCGTAAATTTGGGATATGTTTAGTTTCAGTTTCAGTTTCAAGATCAGTTTCAGGATCAAGATCTTCATCTTCATTTTCATTTAATATACTATTATTTTGTATTGTAAAATTTTTGGAATTTAAGTTTTTTAATATTTCTTCTATACGTAAGTTTTTTAATATTTCTTCTATATTATTATTATTTAAATTATCGGATTGTAATTGTATTTTAGAATTAAATTTTATTAATTTTAAATATTTTCTAGGTATAATAAAAGAATTATTATTATTAATAAAATTCATAAAAAATATAAATATTAATTTATAATTCATATTTATAATATAACTAATTTGTTTAAATTATTTATTAGTTAATTTATATTTATTAGTTAATTTATATTTTATACTATTATATTATAATAATGAGCTCGTCTAGTAGTGATAAAGGTAAACGTAAAAGTATTAATGTTACAAATACAATAGATCATACACCTAGTGAACGAGCTATTAGAAGTAAAAAAAGAGAATATAATAAAAAAATACAAGATGAACTTAATATAAGAATAGAGCAATCAATACCAAAAGTATCATCCATTCCTCAATCTTTTGTTATACCAGATGAAAACTCATATATACATGATGATCCAAGTTATACTATTCAATATATAAATATTACTGATATGTTTATAGCATTTATTAATGCACATCCTGAATTAACACATATAGAATCATCTATACAAAAATTAACAATTCTTGATCCTATTTATCAAATAATGTATATAATAAAAAGACATAATAATAAAATTATTTCAAGACAAATATTATTAGGAAATATTGAGGAAAATGATAATATTGGTCATTTTGAAATTAGTACAGATGAAGATACTAATGTTTCTGATATGACAATTGGATTAGAAGATACAGAGCGTACTAAAGGAGGAGGATTATCATATATATTAATAGGATCTATGCTTGTTGGAATGATGATTATAGATAATCCTAATAGTAAAATTAATATATTAACACTAGATTTAAATGAGTATCATATGAATACCATATTAACATTTGAAGTAATTTATATTGATTGTGATGCAAGTGCTGGATTTTGGGATAGAATGGGAATGAAAGAAAATTATTATTTTGAGAAAAATAATAATGATACTACTAGTCCACGTAGTAAAGGTTATGGTTATGAAAAAAGAATAACTTTATCTGATATGTTTAATTGGACTTTTAAAAAACATATGAAAAATAAAATGGGTCAACATTTTTTAGATCAGTATGTTCAATGTAAAACATCAGAATTTGGTCCTAACCAAGGTATTAGAAAAATAATACTTAATGTAAATGATAACACAGAAACAATTGGTAAATTATCAGGCGATTCACCAGTTAAATCAATACCTGTTGTAAATGATAACACAGAAACAATTGGTAAATTATCAGGCGATTCACCAGTTAAATCAATACCTGTTGTAAATGATAACACAGAAACAATTGGTAAATTATCAGGCGATTCATCACTTAGAAATAATCCTAGTCGTGGAGGTAATAATACTAGAAGAAAATTAAATAAAAGAAAAATCTCAAAACGTAATAGTAAAAGAAAAACAAATAAAAGAAAAAAAACGAATAGAATAAAAAAATCAAATAAAAGAAATTAAATTCTTAATTGTTCAAAATAAACAACACGATTTTTAATATGAACTTCATACATATCCATATTAATATAATAAAATAATTTAATTTATTAGTTAATATATATAATTATATAAAATTATATTAATTTATAATATAATGGATAAATTAAATAAAAATATTTCCATGACAAAATGCCATAAAGGAGGAATTAAAATTCATAATGCAGATAATGAATATAAAATTGATCCATTTGAAGATATCAATAATTTTAAAAATACATTAGAAATTAAAAATGAAAATATAATTTATAATAATTCATTATATGATACATTAGATTTAAATATAAATAATTATTCAAGAGAAGATATTTTTACGCTTTTTGGATTAAAAAATATTATTCTTACAGAAACTGTAATGAAAAATTGTAAAAAAATAGTATTAAAAACACATCCTGATAAATCACATTTACACGAAAAATATTTCTTCTTCTTTTCTAAAGCATATAAAAATTTATACAGTATTTTTGAATTTCAAAATAAAACATCAAATAAAATCACAGATACAAATGAATATTATGATTCAAATAATACAAGTATTTTAGATAAAGTATTTGAAAAAAATACTTTATTAAAAAAACCAGATAATTTTAATAAATGGTTTAATTCACAATTCGATAAACATAAATTAGAGGATGAATCAAGTGACTCTGGATATGGTTCGTGGCTTAAATCAGATGATGATATTATTTATACACCTAATGTAACTAAATTAAATATGGGAACTGAAATAGAAAAAAGAAAAAAAATAGTTCAATCACTTACTGAATATACTGGTGTTAATGAACGAACTACTTCTACATTTGGAGGATCTTCTTTAATGGAATATAACAAGAATTTTACATCTAATTCACTTTTTAGCAATGATGGTATGAATTATACTGATTTACGCCAAGCATATGTTGAATCTGTTATTCCTATTACAGAAGATACATATAATGAAATGATTCATTTTGATACTATAGATGAAATTAAAAAACACCGAAATGAAACAAATCTTACACCTGTAACTAAAGAAAATGCAATTAAACAATTATTTGATGTAAATCAACAAAATAATGAAGAATCGTGTGCGTTGGCTTTCTATTATGCTAAACAAACTGAAAAAGTTCAACAAAATCAAAGTAATTTTTGGGCAAGTTTAAATCAAATTTCTAATTAAATAATTGTATAATTTAATTGTATTATTCAAATAATAAATATAATAATTAATTATACTTAAAATTATTATATTTATAATAATAATAATAATAATAATAATAATGAATAT
>Ga0208872_1000067_pt1 | contig 106782 bp, 171 predicted proteins | sample CryBogCBH12Aug08_FD_185508 | JGI IMG/M metagenome (GOLD analysis project Ga0208872, IMG submission 185508) | Freshwater microbial communities from Crystal Bog, Wisconsin, USA - CBH12Aug08 (SPAdes) | ecosystem: Environmental > Aquatic > Freshwater > Lake | place: Crystal Bog, Wisconsin, USA...
AGGAAATAAAGGTTTTATTTTCTCTCGTGGATTCCACTTATAACTCTCAACAGTGTCCAAAATGCTATTTGGTACGAAAGACCAATCGAAAAGGGAAAATATTTAAATGTAAAAATTGTGGGTATACTACTGATGCAGATCAGAATGGTGCTTATAATGTATTACATAGAAGCAAGTTTCCTGATTTGGGAGTGGAATTTCGTAGTAGAAGGTTGAATCTCAAAAAAGGTTTCTTTTGGAAACCGAATGGAGTTTTTACCTTTGAAGGTGAGGAGCTTAAAGTCCCTCATTCCATACAAAAAGGATAAAATTCTATATTTTATCTAACTCTGAAGCTCGTAAGAAACATTACAAGATAGTTTCACCAAATAATGAAATAATAGAATTTAAAGGACTTAGAGAATTTTGTAAAGATAATAAATTACATAATCCTACATTCATCGATCTTCTGAAAGGAAGAATCGATGAATATAAAGGTTATACAAGAGTTTCTGATGTTATCAATCCCTAACTCTTAGTGTTTTTCCTAACGTAGATATAGCACAAGCATTGTTTTCTATTATAACTTGTTCTACTGCAACATTAGATTGATCACTATAATTTACAATACAGAACCCATTTTGCCAATCTGCTGCTTGTGAATATATTGGATTGAGGTTTGCTAATGTTCCATTCTCATATACTCTAATATTTTTTCCACTATCTGAACCAATTCCTGGTATTCTTCTAGCACTAAAGCCAATGCGGTGGCAATGATTTATCACGAGATTCGTAAAATATTTTTCCATCATACCTAATGCACTTTGTCCAGAACGTTTTCTGGAGACATCACCATGCATTATGATCCAATTAGGAACAAGTTCAACATAATCCACAAGTGTAATTCTTGACCATTCTGCTTTAGGAAAAAATACATTCTCGTAAGATAATGCCTCGATAACTTCAGGAAGGTCTGCCATTTCTCCAATACGATCAGAAAGATATCTCCAATATCGTCCACAAGAAGAATTTCCACTATGATTAGAATTTGTTTCATATATTTGTGTATTATATGGAGCAGTAATATCATGTAAAACTTTCAGAAATTTGTGATATTTTTCTCTTTCTTGTGATAATGAATATGTATATCTAACATCTTTTGGATATTTAGATATAGCGAACATATCTAAAAGATCGCCGTTCAGTACGCATACACTAGGTTTGAGTTCTTCTACCGCTTTTAAGAAGAGATTTATAGAATTTTGACACTCACAACCGAAATGAAAATCTCCAGCAATTAAAGCGATTTTATTAGGAGTTTGTATTACTGTTGGTCGAGTTGGAGTGGGGTAATGTATAGGGGCAAGGGAAGCGATAAATTCTTTGATGTCTTCGATTTCCTCTTGTTTTTTGAAGGAGGGGCGAGTATAAGGGGTTACAGTATTTACAGGGATATCGATATCGTCTTCAATATTATAAGAAGTTGTAGTAGTTGTGGTGACGATTCTATCAACTTTTGGGATCATTTCACCAGATATCCATCGACGGACAGTGGAAGGGGAAACATTAAATTCTGTTGCTATATCATTTGTGGAGACACCTTTTAATTTGAGTGCTTTTACATAATCTACAATATTTGTTTGATTCATATTTCAAGTAATTTATCATATTTTAGAAGGAAATCAAATGGTTGTGAGAAATATTTCATTATTTAGTATAAAATACGGAAAATATTACCAAAGAATTAATAAATAATAGTATAACACAGGCATAGAAAGCCGAAAAAAAATAATTTATGAACCTAACTGACCCAAACAACCAAGAAATGTTTTCGCCACAACAAGGTAATGGCTGGACACAATATCAGAAGCTCGTATTAGCGCAATTAAGCAGACACGAGGAAGATATTGCTAGCATTAAAGAAGAGATAGTAGATTTCAAAATATTTTCATCTAAGCTTGATCAGAAGTTAGATACATTATTAGAAAAGATTAATGTGATTCGGGATGCGCAGGTTGACATGGAAAAATTTACTGAAGAACAGAAAGAGAAATTCCAAAAACAGAAAGAAGAACTAGATCAAATTAAATGGAAGATTGGTGTAGCGACAGTAGTTTCGAGTTTTATTATTAATGTATTGGTTTTGGGTGCTATTAAATATTGGGTTAATTAATGATAATTAATGATAAGTAATGATAAGTAATGTCATATGAAACATTTTTTTAGTAAATTTATTATATTAGTTTGGATTTTGTTGGTATTTAGTCTTCCAGTATTTTCAGATAATCCGATAATACATGCGATAATGGAAGCTGGTAATCAGAATGTTTCGGGGCAAAAGATATTTATTACTAGTGGAACTTCTGCTACTGGTCTTGTGGCGTATTCTACATCTGGTGCTACTGCATTAATTGTCAATCAGGATACAAATTTTACGAATCCTGCATTAGTTATTAGTAGATCAGGAACGATTGGTAGCACATCTTCTTCTCCAACTTTTCTTGTATTAGCATCAAACGAAACGCAATGGAATAATCCGGTTTTTAGTGTAGGTGGTTGTTTAGCATGGACTGGTGATAATTATGTAACAATGTGGGGTAATGGTGGTATATCGATTCCTGGAGGCATATACGATGATCTTGGTGGTGGTCTTATATTGAGCGGTTCATTAGCTATTGATGTTCGTAGTAGAAATTTAGTTCGAAAAGATGGTAGTATATTGGAATGGAATACAACTAGTGGAAGTAATTCTATTATAACTCAATCATTGGGTGATGTTAGATATGCGCCAACAACAACCACATTACAACTTATTAACAGTGGAAGTTACACATTACAAAATACGGATAATGGAAAGATTTTAAGATTTTCTTTAACTACCACAGTTTATATTCCTACAGGATTATCGATTGGATTTAATGTAACCATAATTCAAGAAGGTAGTGGACAAGTTACTTTGGTTCCTAATATTGGAGCCACTATGCACAACAGACAAGGATATACCAAAACTGCTGGACAATGGGCAGTAGTATCTATTATCTGCACGGATTCTAATATATATGTGCTAAAAGGAGACACTTTCAACTAAATAATAACAAAACATATGAAAATAAAAATAATCGCAATACTAATTTCTAGCATATTAATATTAGCTGGAAACGCACAAACCACAACAGGAACCAATTCTATTGAAGGAACATATAAAGATGTAAAGTTGACATTAATACAAAGAGTAACACTAGCCAATGCTATAATTACTGGAACAACAACTGATAGTATTTTATTAAAAGATGCTATATATAATGTATTGCTTATAAGTCCCATCATACCATTAATGCAAGTAAACCCAACATTAGCGGATAATATTATTAATGATCCTACTTTCGGAGGAAAAATTGATAATAGTGATGGGGTATTAGACGCTGCATATTCGTGGAAAGAAAAAACTATTACAAATTTAGATGCTAGGATTTCATATCTACATACACAGATGGTTGCTCATCCTACATTTGGTTGTATATATAATTCATATATAGAAATATACAGTATTAAATCAACTGAGCAATTAAAAGCACAAGATTATAATGGAGTAATATCTACATTAATACCTATAATATCATTAAATGGTATGGTAAATAATCAGAGATTAAATAATATGATACAAAAGATATTCACAGCTAAATTAGCATTGCGTTCTGCTGATGTATTATCTTGGGCAAAATTATTATACCTTATTAGCGATTTCAAACAAAGTCAAATTGGTATTAATGCAGTATCAAGCGCATATCGTGGAATATATGGAAATTTAATTAGAGCAAATGAATTTATAAAATATCAACAAGATGGAATTGGAACAAATCCATTAGAATCTATACCATTACCTACTGGTATTAATAATAACCAGATATCTAAAATATTGTCTGGAGATAATATAGGACAACTCAAATCCGCTGTATTTGTGTATTCCGCCGCAGAAAATGGTAAAGCATTAGATGATGCTACTGCGGATGTAGCAAAGGCATTACGTAATATTGATGGGAACTTAGTTAGGGCTAATGCATATGTAACAGCACAAACTAGCGGATCGAATTTTGTCATAACTGAACTCCAGTAATACGTGAAATATATTATCACAATTTTATTTTTTGCTATTTCTAATGTAGTTGCGATAGAACCAATAATTCCTATTGCAACTACATTTACAGCAGTATCTAAAACTCCTGAACAACTTAAAACTCTAGTATCAGCTTTAAGTATACCTCAGTTAATAGAAGTATTTACAGCAGTATCTAAAACTCCTGAACAACTTAAAACTCTAGTATCAGCTTTAAGTATACCTCAGTTAATAGAAGTATTTACAGCAGTATCTAAAACTCCTGAACAACTTAAAACTCTAGTATCAGCTTTAAGTATACCTCAGTTAATAGAAGTATTTACAGCAGTATCTAAAACTCCTGAACAACTTAAAACTCTAGTATCAGCTTTAAGTATACCTCAAACAATACAACTAGAAAGTTCTTTATTTATAACTGATATTGAAGCATGGTCAAAATTGAGAGATTTCCTTAATCCAGAACAAACTATAAAATTTAGATTTAGTAGTGGATTAGATACAGAAAGAGAAGAACTGTTAAAAGCTATTAAAAAATTTGGGTATACACAAGAATTGCTTATAAAAACACAAGCATTAATGCAGAAATATATAATACAATCGCAACAACCAAGAATACCAGATGTTAGTAAATTTAAAAATGCAAAAGGAATTATAGAATAATTTTTGATTTTTATAAAATTTCATATAAAATATTAGATATGAAAAATGTATTGGTAGTGACAGCAACGAAAACTGCAACGCTTGACGAATTTCTACAACGACCTTTAGGAAATAGTTTAAAAAATTTATATGATCATTATCAACATGTTCCTCATTGTAGTTTAGATTTTCAAATTGTATCAAAAAACACAGACGGATTATCTACAGTTTATAATAGATTTCTCATTGAAGAAAATAAAAATAAAATTGTATTATTTGTTCACGATGATGTTATTATACAGAGTATTGATTTAGTTGAACAATTAAACAAAGCAATGGAAAGTTTTGATGTTGTGGGACTAGCAGGATCATCGGATTTTAAAGTGGGTGATGTTGCTTGGCATCTTCATAATGGGCAATGGAGGGAGCAAGGTAAGCTCTCTGGTATGGTTGGGCATAGTATTGATGGTAAGTATAATAATTCAGTATATGGCGAAGTTCCTAAGCGATGTGTAGTGATGGATGGATTATTCCTAGCTGTAAATGTAGAAAAAATAATAGAGAAAGAAGTCAAGTTCCAAGAAGATTTCAAATTTAATTTTTATGATTTAAATTTTTGTTTGGATTGTAATAAAAATGGGTTAAAGCTTGGAACTTGGAATATACCAGTAACCCATTTTAGTGGTGGTGGAGGAGTAAATGGTTATGGGTCAGAAAATTGGCAAAAAGATGCAGCAATTTTTGTTGATATTTGCAAAGAGTCATATAAGTAATGTTATATGTCAAAGAAAATATATTCAGTCGTTGCAAAAACTACTAAACCAGTTCCTTACAGATTAAGAGATAAAATGGGAAATCTCATTAATGTCCCTGAAAGATTCGTTATTAACAAAGATATCGAAGTTGTTATGGAATTTACAAACGAAATGGCGCAGGTATTACAACCATATAATTGTAATTCATACTTTGTTCGTGGTGAATTGTGGAATTTTAAAATTGTAGATCATGAAATTTCTGATGTTGAATATGAAGAATATAAAGATTCTACGCAACATAAACATGCATTAACTTTTCAAGATGCTGTAAATCGAGTTATGTACATGGAAAGCCAATATAAAATTTGATTGGTATTAGCGGATTTTGGCAATTTTTGTTAAATAATAGTATATGTTATTTAAAGAAAGTAAAAAATTGGAAACTGCATATTCATTAGTTTTGGAATATGGTATGCATCCTGAAGAAAGAGATTTGGATCAACCCACTCCTGAAGAAAAGGAAGAAGTTAATATTGCATCAGAAAAACATGATTTAAAACATGCAAAAATAGTTTCTAATCTTATCCCTGTAATCCCTTCTGAACATATGGGCAAGAAACGTTTGACGATTAGTGTTCCGAATGGATGGGATGATCTTAAAAAATTAACTAAAAAAGTTCTCGAATTCGAAGGTGATAATTATACTTTTATTGGGTGGAATAGTGATAGAAACGAAGCATTCTTTGTAGAAACTCAAAATATTGCTAAAATAAAATAATTTGATATATGATTAAACTGATGTAATATCATTATATGGAACCGAAACTACGATAGCGTTCCAGTTTTATCTATATTAGATGAAATTTGTTGGTGATAGTAGTAATTATGCAAAATAGGTTAATTGATTATAAAGTTGATACAATTCAAGAAACTGTAGATATAATGGTTGCTAATAATCCTGCTTGGAGTTATTGGGATTTCTTATCATACATTAAAAATTTATTAGAAAACCCATCTAAAATTCCTCCTGTATATTCTCCATTAGCATTTGAGAAACAAAATTATTATATGTTAATGGATTATATTAGAGTTTCACTACAAAACTAAAAGCCTTCACAAGAATTATCAAGTGAAGGCTTTTATACTTTCGATTAACTAGTTATTAGTTATTTTGCAGATACGGATGGCGTTGCAGTAGAAGCATTAAGTTTCTGAACTGCGAATTCAATAGCCAAATTAACCACACTTGTTCCTGCACTAAGTCCTTGTGCTATAAGTGCTGATTTAATTTGCTCTGCGGCGGCTGCTTGCTTTTGAACTCCACTCTTCGTAGGATCAGCAGCAAGAGATAAAACAATTTGTTCTGCAATAGGCAAAATTTGTTCTATTCCTTTTGTAGCAGCAGTTTTTAATACAGGAAGAATTTCTGCTAAGAATTCTTTCCCAATCCCTAAGAAGGATGCCAATGCGTTTTCAATCCAATGTATAAATGCGTTACTCATATCAATTATATTTATCTCGCTTTGTATAAAATCAAGAGATAATTTGATTTATTTTAAAATTCATATAAAATACATTCATGATTATAGAACCAATTTTTAACGATGCGATAGAAAATTTAAAATCTTCTAAATTCTCGCATATACATTTAGGTAAAAACTCACTTAGGACAGGAAATATTATAGCATTTGAATCCACAAAGAGATATGCAAATAGTTATAATGGATTTGATGATTCTATAAATTTTTTAATGGAAATTCCTGATATTGATGCCTTTGGTGCAATATGTTTTTCGAAATTACTAACAACACAGATTGGATATTTGTTGAGTAGTTTATTATTAAAAGAAACTGAGAGTATTTCGATTTCTGATGGAAATATTATATTACAAACTGAAGATAAAATAGTTACAGAAGAAAATACAGAGATAGATAGATTTCTAATATCTATTACTGATATTAGAAAAGTTACTAATGCTTATATTATACATATTTCAATAGACAATAATGAAGAAGCAAAAAACCATTTTAATGATATCAAATCTATAATGGATAAAACAGTTGATGCCTTTTATACACTAACAAAGAATACGTTTTTCGAAGCATATAAAATTTAAATCATGTACAAATTACAAGAAATCCCTGAAAAAGAAGTTACTCTACAAAATGGAGTAATTGTTAATCCGATTGCAACTTTAAAAGACGAATATGGTGGAGAATCTCATATAATATTGGATGATCATTGTTATGTTTTATTGAATAGAGTGAATCAATTTAACAGTGATTTCCCACAAGTTAGATTTGCTTTTGTTAAACATTGGTATCCAGAAGCGGTTGATGTTATGAAATCTTTGCCTACTCCAATTCGCCCATAAAATGATAAAAGATACAGAATTGCAGAAAATTTATGAAAAAATATACTCAACAGATATTTTTAATGAATTTGTGAACATTAATATGGTAGATTGGGATGAATTTTTTTGGGAAGCATCCGATTATGGAATATTCAAAACCTTGTTAGAAAGTGTCGATAAAATAAAAGAGAACTCACCTACAGCACACGGAAAAGAAGATTCGTATAAGATAATCACAAAAGATGATAAAGAATTTATTATAAATTTCAACTATATATCCAACCAAAATTCTAAAATATTTGCATTTGAAGGGCAAAGATATGCAAAAAATGATAAACCTGCTGAAGAATTCTATAAAAATCTATCAAATGTTGTGAAATCTGGCGAATTATGTTTTGTAGAATTCCACGATAAATTAAATCGACATACATTAACAGGAGAAGTTAAAGTATCCGCTCATGAATTATTTTCGGGATTGAGAGAAGCTGCAATGGATAGTATTACAAACAATTTAGAGAATTTAAAAGGTATCGTTATTAGAATATTCAATAAAGAATTAGAAAGGAGATTGCATTTTTATACAAGAATTCTAAAGAACGCATTTAAAGATATATTTCCTAATATGTTAGTTGATGATAAAACAGAAAAAGATAGAGGAATCACATTATTAGTAGTAACCATTTAAAATATTTGAATAATTAAAATTCTGTGATATTATATGAGCATGCAACAAAAATTAATAGATAAGGTATTGGAGCAAGATAAGAAAATTAAACATCTTGAAAATTATATTGAACATCAGAAGTTGACGAGAGATGAGTTTAATCAATTGGTCAAATCTATTATAACTTGTATTGATAAAAAGTCGCCACATTTCACATTACAAGAGGATATTGAACACACTCTAGAAGATCATTTAGATACCATATATTGCAAAACTTGTGGCTCTTGTGGTGAAGAAGGTTGTTGTTCTCCTAGTAGATGTTTATATGGAGAATCGAATGCTGCATCTTATAACGAATTGCTTGAAGAAAATGAAAAACTTCGTATACAAAACGAAAAAATGGTAGAATTGTTATATACAGTTACTTATGAAGGAAGTATTCGAAAAGGTGAAGATATCAATAAAAGAATCTGGCCTCTGCACAGTTCCACATATATCTCTATAATGAGGCTTCTAAAAGAAGTTTATGGTGACAAATTTGCAGAAAAAACAGAATAAATTTATGATTAAAAAATTACAAAGAAGCGAAGATGTGTTCATTCAATTTACGGATGATGAATTACAAGAACTGAATATCAAACCTAATGATAAATTTACAGTAAAGGCGTTTGACGATGGTTCCTTTACTCTTACTAAATTTGCAAACATAGAGATAGATTTATCAGAATTTGACAGAGAAACGTTAGAACATATAATTCAAATTAGTTGTGATGAAGACATTTCTGTGAATGAAGTAATTAGCAATATATTAGAAAAATTTGTGAAACAAAATGATTTAGATAAAGGAGATGAGAATGTATCATCTACAAAATATAACGTAAACCATGAAGAAGTTGAATTTAATATCAATTGTAAAATGAAAGAACGTTGGGTTCCACATTTTCTTGGTATGCTAAAATATATGGAACAACTTGGTGGATTGGGTGGTTCTAGAAAAGTTTCAATTTATTCAGATGGAGATGGCGATTTCCGGCCCAAATTTAACTTTGATATTGTATCAGAATTAGCAAAACCAGTTTCAGATGATAATGGAGATAGATTATATGACGCAGGGTTAATATGGAAATAGAATCAGTGGAATTAAACTCTGATAATAAAAGAAAATTAGAAGGAAAGTGGAAATGCGAAATATCTCCATTCATGAGGCATTATAACGGAATTAATAATACTATAATGATTTCACATGTCAATGGAAAAATCCGAAATGTTACAGGCAAAGTATTTTCTGGAGGATTGTTAAAAAGAATTTGGAGAAGATATTTGCAAAGAATTGTTAATAAGCTAAATATGTGGTAATATGAGAACTCTACTTTGGAATGAATATCTTGATGATAACGGAAATTCAACATGGGAAGCAAATTCACATTATGGAGAAGATGGATGCCCTTTTATGTGGAGATTGCGCACTCGATTGATTAACAACAAAATTGAATATTATGAAGAACATGATGGAGAATTAATGTCAGAAGTTCCTAGAGTTTGGAATAATTTAGAAGAAGCGAAAGAAGAAATACAAAAAGATACATTAGATATTATAGAGAATGAAGAACAAAATTAAAATAGGTGATAAAATAACAATCAAAAATCCACAGATATTTGATCGTTGTGGATATCCTATGAGTTTAGAATTTGCAACAAAAGAAGTTGAAAAATTGCATGAAGAAGAAATAAATAAAATATTAAGTAATTATATAACATATGATGCACGGTTCTATAAATCAAAAGCATATAAAGAAATTGTAAAAGGATTAGCATTAGCATATTTAAAACATAATAACTATGGTGGAATGTCAAGATCAGTTCATACTACGTTATTAGAACCATATAGAAACAAAATTGCGAAAGTAGTAGACATAACATATTGTAAGAGTGGTGATTATATTCATGGTGGTGGAGATTATGATGATTATAGTCCTCCATATCTAGCAAATCAAAAATCTCATAGAATACTAGAATGTTATCTTACATATGAGGATAACAACAGTTCAGATAATATATTTCCATATACCGTATTTAAAATTGAAGATATTAATATAGAAAAATATGTTGTTTGATTATTTAAAATCCATATTGGTTAATAAAAATGATAAATTGCCACTTGATGAATATGTGCCGTTTATGATTACCCGTTGGTTGTCGTTTACTTCTACTGGTGCTACTAATGCATTAAATTTTACCGTGAATCAATTGGGAAACTTAGATAAAGATATACATTATAAAATACTATTACAGATATTTCCCAAAGCAAAATCATTTAAAACACCCAAGTATATAAAGAAAGCAAAAAAAGAAAAAGATACAACATCAGAAGATATACAAAAACTTGCAAATTATATGGAAGTTTCTTCAAGAGAAATTAAATTAATGCTTGCAATACAAAATTCAATAACTAAATAAAAACAAATATATGACAACTAGACCAGACTTACAATCAAACCCACATTTAAACCTACAAGTCGATGCTTACAAAGATCAACTATTACCGGAAGATTACGAAATCACAGAAGTATTAGGGGATATCGTAATGGGTGAATATATCGATACTGCAAATGATGGAAAGAGTATAATGAGAAATGGTATCATCTTGCCTATTGAAACCGTAGATAATAGAGCATGGAGAGTAGTAAAGGCACTTCTCGTAGGACCAGAAGTTAAACAAATCAAACAAGGTGATATTGTTATTATTGCTGGAGACAAAGGACTACAATCAATCAGCCGTAATGGTAAAATGACAGTATTCTTTAACCAAGAAAGAACTTTTGGTATTTGTAAAAAAATTGTTAGTGGAACGCCTGTAGTTACTAAGAAATCGAAGAAGTAATATGAAAGCATCTAATATGAAATATCTAATATTCAATGAGGATGGTGAAATCATTGAAGATAACATAATTGAAACTACGGATGGAACAATAGAATTTGGATCATCGTGTATCACTCTAAATTTTAATGGAAATCATACGGATACTATAGTTTCAGGACAGGTATTTATAAATGGATGGCATATAAGAGTAGAACAAGGAAATGCGTTAGGTAGATATTATATGTTAGCAACGATGGTGAAAGGGAATATTAGATTTTCTGCTATTGTTAATCATATAATGGAAGATGAGATGCAATTCCAATTATTTTTCAAATTTGCTGAATTCTTTTTACCTACAAGAGAACCACATTGTTGCTGTAAATCAAACTATAACAAAGTTTTATTGCCATATATTAACAAAGTTTTTCGTTCTATGGTAAAACATTATAATTACGAAGAGTATTATAACAATTTAGAATATACAAAAAATAATAGATTGGAAAGAATTATGGAAGAAATTAATCAAGAAATTAGTAAATCTGCAATAGATGCTGCATATAAAGATCATCATATTTGGCTTGGTGTTACTCCTTGTAAAAGTCATAGTGTAATTGCTGATGCTGCTAGAGTAATTCAAGAAGCGATTAATGAAGAAACTAATGATTTAACATCAAAACTCATAGAGTCTCATAAAGAACTTGGTAAGCTAAAAACCAATCTAATAAAACTTAATACATAATACAGCATTTTTAAGATAAATCAAGAAAAGTATTTTAAAAACAAATTTATTTTTAAAATATCTCATTTTATCTCTAGTTTTTCATACAAATTAGGTTAAATATAAATGGATGTAATAATCCATAGATGATAACTATAAAAGCAAAGATAAAGAATGAAATACATATTGAAGATTATGTTCGACAATTCAATAATGTAAAGAGGTTTGCTTTTAATAGATTTTTAGAAGAAAAATCACTATCAGAAGTATATCATCTTTCATGCAGAACTTTAAATAACTGTGACTTGTTAGATGCATCATTTAGAGAATCTGCTGTATTCAAAGCTAAAGAATTATATGATAGCGGAAATCATAAAGTTATATTTGGTGGAAGAAACAATTTCAATAAACTAAAATATAAAAAAAAGTCTGCATTACCACTCAAAAAGAATGTATGGCTTTATTCTCAAGGAAGATCAAATTTTAAAGGAAATAGAAAGTTTAATTTCGATTTATATAACAATAAGATTACATTTAAACCTGAAAGAGGTATTAAAATAGATATAGAATTTGAAAATGTATCTAAAAACGAAAGGAAGTTATTAGATAAAGCACAGTTCTTATCACAACAAAAGCAATGTCCAATATCAGTTTCATTATCACAAGAATATATACTGTTTTCTATAGATGAAACAATAATTAAAACGCCAAGAACTAAAATAATAAAAAATAGAATATTATCTTTAGATTCTAATCCTGAAAATATAGGAATTTCTATTATTGACTGGAACAATAAAGACAATAAGAATATAATACATAAAGAAGTTATTGATTTAAGAGAACTTCGAAATGCAAAAACTACTAAGAAACACTATGAACTTCTATCAGTAGCTCAAAGAATATCTAAATTAGCAAAGCACTATAATTGTGAATTAGTAGCATTCGAAAAACTAAATATCAAACCAAAAGATAATAAAAAAGGTAAACTCTATAACAGAATGATTAATAATAACTGGAATAGAACTCTCTTCTTTAATAATCTAATTAAATGGTGCAATATTCATGATATTAAAACTCAAGAAATAGAACCAGCTTATTCTTCTTTCATAGGTCAAATGATAAATGAATTAGAACCTGATATGATAGCGGCTTCTATAGAGTTATCTCGTAGAGCTTACTTGTTCTATAATACTTTTATAACAAAACAATTTTTACCGTTTAAAGATGGTAAGAAAATGGATATAGTTTATCCTGAATTCGATCTTAATGTGCTACCTACTCGTTGGAAGAAAATGGTAGAATCAAATACTAAGATTGATTCATGGAAGAAATTGTATACCAAATTAAAGAAATCTGAATTGAGTTATAGATTTCCTTTTAAATCTTGGAAACAAGATAAAAAGTCTTTAAGTCATATATCTAGAAAATCAAAGATTCTTCTATATTTGTGATAACTCTAGAATATTATATAAAATTATACCAAGATACGTATAAAGATTTAGTAGTTACAAGAGTTGAAAAAGATAATTGGATAGAAACTTGTAAGCAAACGCAAAGAAATACTGATTATTATAGAGATTTATTAATTCAAATTGGAGAAGTGATTGGAGAAGATGCGAAAGTATGTGATGATGGCACAGTAGTTCCTGATATTCTTGTAGCTAAAGTTCCAGAATTAGCGATATCAATTATAGAAAATTACAAAGAAACTAAGAAAAATAAAACATATAATAATTACGGTGGATGTTCTTCGGAAGATATGGAATTAACTCCTAAATTAAAAGAAATCAAATATTATTTAGTTTGGGATACTAATACAATTTTAATAATAACAAAATCTACAACTAATACATCTGCCGAAGATATAAAACAAATTGAAAAAAGTAATGGTTTTATTATGTGGATATAGATAAATAAATCTATATACTATGAATTGCGTATCTTCATCGCCTACTATTAAATTTTACTATAGAAAAAGAAAAGCATTATCAGTAGAAGCAGCAAAAAAGGAAACTGAATATCGATTAGCTGTAGCAAATAAATTCAAGGATATACTGCAAGATGATATATTAAATTTGGATTTGGTGTCAATGGTGAAGAAGCAATGTGAACGGTTGACAGAGGATGGACTAGAAATAGTATCTACCATATTACCATCCTCAGAAGCTAGATGTCCATTATGTATAGAAGAAAGTGATATATTTATAAAGTGGATTGATGATTCGTTATATACTAAATTTCCTAATAATAATAAAACATTAGTAATCAATAATAACACATCTACAGATTGGGATATTACAACTGAAGGTATCCGACCATTAAGAAAATGTGATACTTGTGTTAATGGGTTTAGAAAAGATGAAATACCACTATGCGATTAACAGCATCAGGATTAATGGCTTTATTACATTCAAACGTAGTAGAGTTAAAGTTTAGAAGAAGAATCCCAAAAGCAGGATTTAATGCATATAGAAGAATGTTATGCACTACTGATCATATACTTCTCAATTCAGCGGGTGGTAAAACTATATTAAATTATAAACCACCAATCGGAAGGCATTTAAAGTTTAGTCCTTATGCTAAAAATCTTGTTGTTGTGTATGATTTATTTATGCAGGACTTTAGAATGGTTAATTGTGATGATTGTGATGTGGTTTCCGTGATACAATCAACACCTAATGGAAAGTTTTGGGAGTATTTTAACGATAGATTACGTAAAATGACAGCATCAGAAAAATTAATATTTCAAAATAATTAACTTGATTTTGTATATTATGTTGGATAAGTTATGTTTATAATATGACAAGTATAATGACTGACGTTTTAAACTATATTCTTAGTGAAGATATATTAACTACTTCACTACAAAAACAATTTACATTTACTCTTAAAAATAAAGTAATAAAAAGAGGGAAATTGATATTGTTCAAGAAAGTTCACTATCATTTACAGTTAACATTATTAAACAATAAAGGAAATAAGGAAAATTTTGAAATTCCGATTCCGTTTAAAACTGAATACCATCATAGTAAAGATGAAAATGTGTTATACTTCGATTATCGTATTTCCACATTATCCGGCAACGATAAAAAGATAGAAAAGGTGCTGAATGAGTATAGGATTAAAAATATCGAACCTTCCCAATACTTCAACTCAATATTAGAAATTATAATAAAATAACTTTATGGAAAACAAAGAAACTCGTAATATATTCAATGTTTATACTGGAGAATTGTATAAACTTTTTGTCACAGAATTAAAAAATTTATTAGAAGGTGAAGTTCCCATATTAAGACAACCAAACCAAAGTTGTAAAGTGTGTTTTGGAAGGGGTTATGCAGGATATGACACTGAAAAGCGTTCCTATAGAATTTGTCCTAAATGTATAGATAGACAATTAGATACTAAATATTTGCCAAGCATTAAATATACATGTTTAGTGCTTAATAAAACAAAAAATAAACAAATAAAGATAAATAATATTAACATATGAAATTCGACAGCTTATTTAATACCGTAATGAAATCCAGATTCTTGATTGAATCTCCTGAAGATGAAACTGTAACCCCTGAACTTGGAGCAACAACCGCGCCAGAAAAAGCAGGAATACAAGATGAGATCGACCATCAAGAAGCAGTAGAAGATGCTATTATTTCTTACCTCAAGTCATTAAAAGATAATAAAACAACATTTGGAGACTTAAGAAATTATGTATCTCGTTTGAGTATTGTCGAAGATGCTGATGATGCAAAATATCACGTTATCGCTGCTCTTAAGAATTTAGACAGTCTTAATATCGAAAGAGAAAAGGGTGTGCCAATTAATGATACAAATGTTATCACTTTCGCAGAAGATATGGGAGATGAAAATGAAGATGTTTCTGATGCGAAGTTTAAAGAATTAGAATCTGATGAAGATGATATATTTTCTTCAGAAGATCGTGCAGGACAAGCTATTCAAGCACATTTACCAAAAGACGCAATAAGGGATTATGAACAGTCTAAAGCTGATCCTTCTGGTGGTGGGTATGGGGACTCTTATTAATTCTTAATATGAATAAAGATTTTAAATTAATTGGAGAAGCATATAAAGGAGTATTTGAAGCCAATAACCCTTCTATTCGTCTTTCTAAACCTGCTGGTAGTGGTGCTAGTGATGAATTTGAATCATCGGATGCTAACCCCTCAACAGTTAGAATACCACAAGAACAACCAAATATGTTCAAAGATGGTAAAGAGCCAAAAGATACTCCAGTTAAATCATCTAAACATTTCAACCATTTAATAAGAGAAATTACTAAAAATCCATCTTTATTAAAACGTGCTATGTTTAATTTTGAAAATGCTGACTTGATTAATATAAAATTAAACCAAACGCTTACGCTAGATGGAGAAAGAAATAATAGATTTCATATAACAATAGATGAGTTTATTCGTATTTTAACAGAAATCAAACGTAGCCATGCATTTTAATTAAAAACGACATTATTTAAAACATAATCACAAAGCTTATTGGTTCCCGCTTCGTTCCCATCAATCTCTAAATCCCATTTATCTATTAATTTATAGATATCTTTAGCTAATTTGTTACTATCTTCCTCTGAATTAACTCTACCATACGTTTGATACGGAGTTGCTCTATGAATGAAAATGTTAATATTATCAAATTCAGAATTTAACGTATCTATAAGTTTTTTAATTTCTGTATAATATGGCACCTTTTTGCAATAAACGGTTTGCATAAGAATAGGAGAATCCGCAATAGCAATATCAATTCCACTACGTTCTAAATCTTTTGCTCTTCTATATTGAGTTCCTAAAAGATATACTTGATTTCCTAATTGAATTTCATTTCCTCTATAAACAAGCTCTTTTGCATGTTCGCCTATCAACTCAGATTTAATATTATTACATTTCAATTTGGCAAATAATAAAGCGGCTGCTACAGATTTTCCAGAACTTGGGGCGGCGAACAGGTTGATTATACGCATACTAATTTTCCTCCTAATAGAGTTTCGATGCCAAGAATTTTATCATAATATTCTATTTTTATATTTGCTTCTTCTGCCATTTGTTTAGCTATAGTGTGACTCGCGCTCCAATTACCATTTCTTGCATAAAACAATTCCTGAAACTGTGAATGTATTATTATAGTAGAAATACCTGCTTGAATAATAGTTTTCATGCAACCATCGCAAGGATATGCATTTGTATATAGAATAGCATCTTTTGTTGAAATCCCATTCCTAGCACAATTTAGAATAGCATTACACTCACCATGCACTGTATATGATAATTTAGTATCTCTATCATTTAATCTTTCCAGCGAATCAATAACCAATCTAGGAAATCCATTATAACCTTCAGATATTATCGTATTATCTTTAACTAGTATTGCACCTATCTTTGAGCTAATATCTTTTGATTTAGATGCAACTAAGTAAACGTGTCTGAAAAAATATTCGTTCCAATTCATATGTAAGTATTATATCTTACATTTCTGAATTATCAAATTTTATTTATGCTGCTGCCGCTGTAGGAAGAACTGGAGAAGTATTAGTTTGCACATATCCTGCTGTTGATTGTGGTGCAGTGGCTGGAGCAGGAGTTGGTTGTGTAGTTTCTTTTGGTAATCCTAAAGAATTTCTAAGTTGTCCAATAAGAGTATTTGCACTAATACCTTTTGTTTCTATTCCTAATTTTTTTAAATCATTAACAATAGCTGACATTACGTTTGTTAAATCTTTTGAATGTGCTTGAAATATGCTATTAACCTTTGCCGCTTGAGCAGCATCTTGAACCCCTTGAACTTGTTGTTGTCCAGATTGTTTCATTCCTTGTATTGCTTGATTTGCTTGTGTTGCATCAGTTTTCACACCAACAGAATTCAACCCTTTAGTTGCCATATCAACACCTTTTTGTGCAACATTAGCGACACCTTGTTTTGCTAATCCTTTAACAGTTTGTCCTGCACCCTTTATAGTTTGTGCTGCGGATGCCCCTTTAGCTTTAAGACGATCCCACAATCCAGCTTCTTTCAAGTAAGTATCAATCTGTTCTTGTGTTTTACCTTCATTACGTAAGCTTTCAATCAGTTTATTGATTCTTACTTGCTCGTATGCTTCTGTTAATAAATTACTCATATATTTATTTATTCTTTTTATCAGCTTTTCTCTTACAAGGTTCGCATATTTCATCACCAAAACAATTACATACGTCTGTTCCAGCATCGATTATTTCCTTTTCTTTGGTTTTCTTGCTGGTTTTAGATTGTTTTGACTTTTTATAAGCTTCAAACATTAAATTATCGTCGTTTTTGTTATACATATCAATATTATTTATCAATTATTTATTAATTTTAGGAATATCCGATCCTTGAGTGAAAACAGCAATTAAAGTTTGTATACCACCTTCAACAAAATATGCGGCTAAATCGTTTCTTTGGTGAACTACATTTAAAGCACGATCAACAGCGTATAATTGTTCTTCTGGAGTTTTTGCTTTATATATTTGTTGATATATTGGAAGAAGATATGGCAATCCATAATCACTAACTAACCATGTTCCATCTTCGAGTGCCATATAATCAATAAACTTTTCCATTTGTTCTTCATCAAAATCGTATCCTGCACATTCTAACATTTCTTCTGGACTTTCTTGGCTGTGACCGCTTAACGCATTACCAGCATCCAAAGCTGCGATATTTTTCATAACTAGGTCAGCAATTTCTTCCATTCCTTTCGCATCTCTTACAAATCCTGTTTTTCCAAAATCCAACCATATTCTCTTCAATCTCGCAGCAGGAACTCTACTCCAACTTACAAATTTATTTCCATTTAAGAATTCTGTCGCAAATTTAGAAACTGCATTATCTCTTTTTTCTGAGAAATCCCACATGGTATCTTCATCCCATATATTTTCTTTAGATTTTTGCGCTCTCATCATTGCAATAGAGGCTTCCCATGATTTTCCTCCTATATCTCCTTCCTCCTTGTATTCATAGGTTTCCATTAACTGTTTATATAATGTTAAGAATTTCATATTAAGATTTTGGTGCTCTAAACATATTACCAACTAAATCAGGGCGGTATGTTCTTTTTCCATAGTTACTTTTAAATCCAAATCTACCGTAGAACTTTTTGAGTCTATCAATACTGGAAGTTTTCTTGTAATCATCTTTTACTCCGAAATCCCCTTTTGTCGCAGTTTGTAATACAAGGGTGGTTCTATATGTATCTGCCCATTTACATAATTCTACCATAAAAGCCGTTCCTATGCCCTTTGGAGCGTCTTTATGCGCCCTTAATGTGGATAATTGAACTATATGAACATCATTCTCCAGTTTTTGTAGTGGAGTAACATGAATTTGTAGATATCTTGAATACGAATGCACAAGATCATTTAAAGAATTTTGCTTCTCTAAATTCAAATCTATTACTTGTTCTAAAAGTTTCCCACATAATACATCAAATTTCATTATGTATTATTTAACTATATCAAAGCTTATAATTTATAAAAGCAGAGGAAGAGTTATTAGTATTATACTCATCCATCACTAAAATTGGAGTAATGTTTGACATGAATAGCCCCAAACAAGTAGAAATATCATCATCTATATGACAATCCGCATTGATTTTCTCTAATGCAGGAATTTTACTTTCTCCTGATGTGAAAAGAACACCATTAACTTTTAAATCATGAACATGGCAAAATAAATCGATTTCAGGAATAAATTGTTCCTGCCTATAAGTTACGATATAAACTTTCTTTCCTTTAGTAATTAATCTTCTTACTAGATCAACCATTATTACATTAGGTGGGCAATCTATCCAATTAGTATATCTTCCATTTTCATCTCTTTGGATAACTGTGAGTGTAGCATCAAAATCAACTCCCACGGTTTTCACTTTGTTGCTAAAAAGGTATTGTTCTGTTTCAAATCTGGTCATATGTTGTAAATTCTTTTGTATAAACTGAAATTATTGGTATTATTTTATATGGTTCTGTTGGTAGTGATGGTTTGAAATTTGGATATACGCATTTCGATTTCATCTCATGTATTCTATATTTAACTGGAAATCTATTTTTTAACCAATTAGGAAACCATCTTTCTTTGAATGATTCTTTCCAATTTGAAGGATATTGGATTTCACTGGATTCTACATTTTCTCCATATAAATATCCTTTAAGCGTAACATCAAAATATCTTCCAATATAATCCGATACATCAATATTAGCACCCAATAATGCTTTATCAAATCTTTGTGATAAATGAAATTGAATTGCTTCTAATTTATGTTCTTTAATATTAATCATACAAGCATTATATAACAATTTAAAATAATATCAAATTTTTTCATAGTATGTTATTTTTCCCTGATTAATTGTTTTTATCAATGTTTGTTTTGGGAACATTTCAATTATTTCTTCTTTGGTGAATGGAAACTTTGTATCTCCTTTGCAATCAAAATCAAATTCTGTTAGATATATACCTTCACAATCCTTAAGAAATTCTTTATAAACTTGCGCACCACCACAAAGAAACAATCCACCACCGAAAACATAATCAGAAGGAGGAATATTGTTAGGATGTTTGCAATAAAAAATCCCAAAACTTTCATTTATACCATCTACCATACTATATCCACCACCTAGTTTGTTTTCATCTCTCGTTAAAATATAAACTACTCTATTTTTTAATTTTGGTAATGTTTTATATGTGGTTCTTCCTACTACAATTCTCCCATTCCATGTAGTTTCTTTGAAAAATTGCAAATCTTCCTTTGATGTCCAAGGTAGTTTGCCATTATTTCCTATTACGAAATTTTTAGATACTGCTGCTAATGCTTTCATTTTCTGTATTTAGATATTTTGATAGTTTCGAGAAGAATTCCATATCCATATCATCTTGAATTACTTCTACTATTGTCATTCCTTTTTGGCGTTCATCCCTAATTCGGTTTTGTCCAATTTCTTCTTCTGTAAGTGGAGTAGTAGGTTCTTCAAATTGCGCATAAAATTCATAACCACTTTTATGCTCTGTTGGTTGCGTTATGTCACCTAAAGATAGTTCGACAATACGTGCATTTGATTTGTTAAGTTCTTTATACTTTTCCGCATCTTCTCTAGTTTCGAAAAATACTAAATCTGTGCATAACTGAAGATTTGGAAACCGTTCTCCATGACCTTGTGTATATCCTATGCCGCCTAATGTGAATATTGTTTTCATATATAAAAATAAACTAAATTATACATAGAATCGGATTCATCTATATATTGGTGTTTTAATTGTGGAAATACGTATCTGCCAAAAGTATTTTTAAAAAATTCCAATTTTTTGGGTTCATCTTTTTTAATATAGAAAAATATAACATCAGGAATTGTTTCATTTCTTTTATGCAAACTCTCTATAATAGCTTTTTTGATGCCACCAATTACAGAATAGCTATAATTTCCCATTTTTCCAGTTAACGAAATTGACTTATTTGAATCTCTAAAATTTATATTTAAAATGGGATTTGATGTATTTGATATTGCGTTTTGTAATTGTTTTATCTCTTCTTTATTTTTGGGATTCGACATATAAGAGTTAATAATTAAATTATCCAACTCATTAGCAGGTAGAAAATTCACATATAATTCATACTCTTCACCATTAGTCGCCGTAACTTTATATTTGTCGGTAGTATCAGTAACTTCAGTGATTTCAAATTTTTCATAAAGTGGATAGAAATTCTGATAACAAAATATATATCCATCCCAAAATTTATTCCAATTAAAGTTTTCTAAAATTTTTCCATTTTCTATCTGTAAGAAATCTGTGGTATTAGATTCCATTTTTTCATACAACACTTCTAAATTTTTTATATCTCGACTCATATAATACTTTTTGATTTTAAAAATTCAGGATTTTCCAATTCATTTCCAATAATTGCACAATATTTACTAAGTGGCAATCCTGCACCTTTTCCTTTATTTTCCAATGAAGCATATGTTCTAAATCCTGATGTTTTTAAGTGGGTATGATCGCCAGTATCTTCACAAGTAACCCAAGTGACAATACCATAATATGAAAATCCTACTTTGTCACCCCAAGAATCATAATGAGTTTCTGTTATAATATCACCTTCATATATATCCTTTCCATAAGAATCCGTCAATCCAGTCCATTGTTGAATTATATAGTTATCTTGATTATTCGATATATTTGCTTGCCCACAAAGATCATCATCAACTTCAACTATTAATCCTGATGGAGTTATAGCTAAATTATCAGTTACATAACGTTTCTTTGTTTTATCCCATATTCTAAATTTTAACATATTCATAATTTATTATTTAGTTGCTATTAGATGTGTATATTTTGTATCCGAAACTTCATCAACAAAAATATTAGAATAAATTGGCAAGTATTTTTCAATTAGTTTTTTATATAATGGAAGCCTTCTATCTTTTTCATTATTATCAATTAGCATAACAATACCAAATACATTTTTTATGTTTCTATTATTAAAACTGTCTAAAATTGATTTTCTTAATCCACTAAATATCTCAAAAGAATCTAATTTCGAGTTTCCAGTCAATACGAAGTTTCCCTGTGCATCTTCAAATCTAATAAAACATAGTTCGTTGTTTATATTATCACCAATTAGGGATTTTAGGTTATTAAAATATTCGATAGTAGGATCAGATTTCTTATAATTTCCTGCTTGTATTCCTGTGGAAATGAACGTATCAATTTTGTTCTTTTTATAATAGTCAAGAATTAAAAACACTTCACTTCCTTTTAATGTAGTGATTTTATATCGATCTTTATCATCCGATGTTTCATTATCCAGCTTTTCAAATTTTTCTAATAAGGTATAAAACGTATTTAGCTCTGCTGCCTTATAAAAAAAGGAAGTCCAATTAAAATTCTCAACATCTAAATCTTCATTAAAAAAATCATAAGGATATATAGATTCATATAAATTTTGAATGTTTATAAAATCGCTCATATCCATTCACCTTCGGTAAACGCCTTATCTTCTAAATCAAATTTCACATATGCAAAGAACTTCACCAAATCTCCAGTATTCGGATTTCTGACCCAATACATACTAGGATTTGCATAGTTCACACTTGTAGTTATTTGATCAAGTAATGGACAAGAAACATCATCAACTAATTGTAGCTCTTGCACATGATTTAGTATTTCTCTTGGAGTTCCTACTATTAAGTTTCTAATTATCATATTTAAATTTCCTCGTACATAATAGGTTGAATTGTGCTACCTTCAGGGATATCATCAGGACTCGCATCTACACATTTTTTATAATCCTTACCACAACGAAAACAATGTAAGTAAGTTTCTATTGATGCTGGTTTCCCTCCATAATATTTATCCTGACGTTCTTTATCTAAGGAATCATAATATTCATTAAACAATTTAACTTCGTTTTCAGCATCAGATTTCGACACTCCAAAATGAACCCAACCACATTCACATTTTAAAAATTTCATATTTTTCATATTAACATAAAAAAATAAATAATCAACTAATAATCAGTTTTAGTGATATGCTCTGAACGAATTGGGCGTAATACAAAAACTGCATAATACGAATTAGGAGAAACATTAAACGATTCATCCAAGTATATATGATCAGTTAATGCATCCAATGAAATTTCTAAAACTACCATATCTGTCTGTTTATTATCCTTTATCGTTCTGCCTTCTGATAATTCCTTTTTAAGTATCGGAATATATGTTTTAGGATTTTTAGTAGCAAATAGATATATACGATTCGCAGGATGTTTAAAGCGAGTTCTGGAGGTTTTTGTGGTTAATCCTGTTTGTAATATTTTTTCTACTCTATTGTTTTCCGTTATATGAAATAGTTTATATCCATTTAATTGTTCAGGAAGTATTTGTATTGGATATTTTGGTTCGAATTGATATACATCCAGATTTTGTGAATAAAATCCTTGCCTAACAATAAAATATCCATATAAATCCAATATAGATTGTAATTCTTTTTCGTGAGTTTTAAATTCTGTAGGAAATTGTATTAGAAATGTTACAGTATTCGGCTTTCCAAACTTATATTTTATATCGTTATTCACATTAAAAGGAATATCTTCTACTTCTACAATATATTTCTTAAATTTCTTAAACATTTCCGATCTTAAAGCGGATGAACTATATGAGGTTATCAATCCTTCTGTTAATACTCTTTCTTCTTCCAATCTCTTTAAGAAATTACTTGCAAGAATTCGAGTTGGTTGAATGTTTGTTAATATGGTTTCAACAGATTTATCAAATTTCTCCATATTATCTAAACAATCTTTCTCGTTCCATTCTCCTTAAACATTGAACAGCATTCTCGTTTTTATTCATCTTATAGCTACATCCAATGCACCCACCTTTCCAAGAACCAGCCTTTTCTCCTACTTCACTATCGAATTTAACATCAATATAATCCACATAAGATTTAAAAGGCAACCATTTTCTTCTTGTAGTGGAACGTTCGATGGAAACAGAAGCATTAACATCTTGAACTTCTCCATTTAAACATTCATAACGATATGGAAGTGAGATACTATGTCTTTTGATAATTTCGTTTCGTTTTTCCCAATTATCATTACTTTTAAAATCATCTTTTGTATCATGAACTACGTGATTTTTATTTAGATTTAGAATTTCTCTTTTAATATGGATATGAGTTACAAAAGGCAAATCCCACCAAAATTTTTTATTACCCCAATTAGCACGAAAACACTCTCTATCATAAAATCCAATTCCCCATTCTCTCCCATCATCCCATCCTCTTATAGTTTTGTTTTTATTCAACCAAAGAAGCATATTTAAAGTGAACCAAAAGAATTTAAATGATAGACGATATTCTGCTCTATCACATTCATCATTCGTTTCATATACCTTAATGCTTGGCAAATCCCAATGTTTATATAGATATAGTTCAATCGGTTGGTGCTCAAAATCCGAACTCCGAATACCAATTGAATGTTCATCATTATCAATCCAAAATCTTGTTTTTCCTATTTTCATATATATTATCCTCTATTAAACTGAAACCAATATTCAAAATCATTATTTATCATACTACCTTCTAATGCTGACAATTTAACATCTTCTAGCAATCTTCTGGAAATATAACCACTTTTGATATCATCTATATTAAAAGTTTCAAGATCATATATTTTAATTCCTACTTTAGCCCATTCATAATATTCTGGTGCGGTTTCTTTTGCGTTGATTATCTTTTGATTTGACATCTTGAATACCAAATCATCACAAAATGTATCAATTGCGTCTTCTTCGTTCGGAGCAAATATCAACTTTAAATATTCACTAAATCCTTCACCAGTCGCAAAGTAATTAAAATATCCTAAATATTTCTTGTTTTTCATATATTAAAGAATTGTAACATCTTTCTAAACATTATCAAGGTATTATATGCATCATCCTTTGCATCATGTTTTCTACCAATAAACTTTAGCTTCAAATGAGTCATAGCCTTCGCCAATCCTCCAGTTGGTTGTTGTCCGTTTGCAATACGATACGCAACATATAAGGTTTTAGTATCAATCCAACGTCTACCAAAAGGCCAATCAATTACATCATTCCTAAATTCCGGACAATATTGCATTAATTGTTCTTTAAGTTCTATACTATCTCCTCCACCCCAAGTAATAGGATTGATGAATGCTTCTCTACCTTCAACAAACTGCAATAATTTTTCATATCCAACTTCCAGACTTACTCCTTCTGTATCAACTTGTTCTTGTGTAATACCAGTAAGTTCTGTGATGCGTGGTTCAATATCTTCTTGTGGGTTTATAATAACAGAAAAGGTTTCAATTGGATCATTTTCTTTATATGTTCCAATTACTGCTCCAATCTGTATAATTTTCTTTGATGGTTGGTTCATTTCTAAATCCAACGCAACAAATGTATCTCTAAAGTATTCGTTTTCCATTTTTTATTGTTTCTCGGTAATTGTTTCCTTTAACTCTATCATATAATATCAAAAAATCAATAAATATTAATATGAGTTTTTGTTTGCATAAAGCACCAGATGAAGAATTATATCGAGCTACGGAATTATTAACCATTATTTCCACTAAAGAAAAGGTTTATGAATTCCGCCGATGTTATTCTTGCAAAGCTTTAATACTTTTTATTGACAATGATGTAATACTTGATATAGATTTGAATGATATTGTTACATTGTACTGATAATATAGTAATAAGGAACCACATCTTCTATTCCAAGCATCGTAGCATCCGTTTTATCAATTTCATTCCAAATCACTGTTACCATTAATTCATCCTTATCAATTCTAGTAACTATTACATTCCTTTCACTATTATCAGGCCAGCGACAAAGATGTTCAGTATTCAATTTTATATATTCAATGTTCATTCAATTGTCCTATATATGTTATTATGTCACTTAAGGTTAGATATATGATACGTTAGAAACCAAAGCTTCATCTACAATTTTTCTACTTTGTTCCGTTAATCCATGACCAGCAAAGTATTCCAAAGCATTCCGCATTCTTACATTTTCTTCTGCAAGTTCATTCAACATAAATTCTAAATCTTCTATAAAATTACGGCGCATATTCTCGTTTTTAAACTTCCCGTAATTATATAGAAACCATTCAAGAGATGATGGATTTCCTTTTTTCACTGCATCAATTACTTCGTTTTGTGTTGGTATTTTAATCATTATTCATTTTCTTCTAATTCTACTGTTCCTGTTGATTGTAGTTGTTTTAATATTTCTAGGGTTAAATTCACATAAGCAACTTTATCAGTTTTGAATGTATATTGATGTTTTCTTTCTACTCCAATATATCACATAACAATAGAAACGTAAATTATTTATTTTAACAGATATTTATCAATGATGTTTACCTATTTTTTTGCTATTATTCGCAATTATCCATAAAAAGTAATCAGTTCCTTCATGGGTAACGATTAAACATACTTCTCCATCTTTATCCGTGCAATGAATATACGTAGCAGATTCAATCATACCATATATATCTTCTACGGTTTTATCCGTAAGTTTTCTCAAGAAGGATTTTTTACAATTTAACTCTTCTTTGACAACTAATTTAGAATTTGCTATCTTACCTTTAATATATGTAATAAGAGCAGCACCCTTCAATTTAATATGTTCAAATCCTTCCATATTAATATTTAATATTTTTTGAAGGATTTTATGATTCAATTTGGAATAAAATAATTAAGTTCGCCTTGAATATAATCCAAAACCGATCCACGAATTATATACGCTTCATCTTTCATCTTATTCAAATCTCCAGTGAATGTAACTTGAGGAGTAATTGCGTATTTTGCTTTATCTCTCAATTTTTCCAATATAGATAATGGAACCGTAACCATTGTTTCTTTATTATTCATTTTTGGTAGAGTGAAATGTTTTATCCATTTTTCGGTATTTGGGCAAGGAACATCACAAACTTCAACAAATACGCCTTCTGAATCTCCTTCACGAATCAATTTATTATGATAATTTTTTAACTCACAACAAAATTTTCCATGAAATACTTCCATAGCCTCTTCTATAGTATCCCCACCCCAACAGGATTTTGACCATTTAGGATAAAAGGGATTCCATGACCACCAAAAATATTTCACGCTAGGTTTCTTCCATCCTGCATCAAAAGGAGGAACTTCAAATTGATTTTGTGTTTGCGTTTTCATAAGTTTTAATTCTTCTTCGAATGGACATGGCACAGGATTCTCGGTAGAAACATGCTCACAATTAGAATAATGTTGGCTCATAGGTGCTCCACAATGACAAGTTCCTTCAAAAGATTTCCAATATTTGATTTTTTCTTCTAAACGTTTAATAGTTTCAGGAGAATAAACCCAATATTCGAGATGTTCCCAACCTTCTACTAACTGATGCAAATCATCGTTATATTTGTGCAATTCATCAGATTTATCAATTTCTCCTGTGATTATATTCGTCGCAAGATAACATTTCGTAATGGGTTGTGTTTTCATATAATATTACTTGCAATAGTAGCATATTACATCTACTATTGCAAGCATTTTATTTAAATTTCTGGTTGATAAGTTTAACAGACAGAGGTTTTTGTAATGTTTGTGAGAATGTTACTTCCATCGGACGCATTACAATTCCTTCTGCTGGACTACCATTCGGATATTTCAATGTATTAACAAACTCTTGTAATTCATCAAGAGAAGGCAAATCCACTGAACGGATAATCTTTACAATAGGAACCTTTTTCAATCCAGCAACTTTACAAAATTCTGTTAAGTCATTTGGACTATATAGGTTGTTTGTTGCTAAATCTTTGACATTGAAAATTGCTAGATCAATGCCATTAATTCCTAATTTGTTCCCTTGGATACCATTACCGAAGATTTCCCCCTGAATAGCCAAACCACGATAAGCATTAAGCAAATTGTATTGTCTTGCCATTTTCCAGTAAACATTATTACCATCCTTCAAGATTTGTCTTCTACTGCAAACCATCGTATCTTCATCAATAGGAATAATGAACGAACTTGAGGTACCGTCAATTTTTAATGTGATTTCAATATCACATCCACAGTTCTTCAATTCATCATAAGTTTCAGGATTCGATTTAACGTTATCTTCATCCGTAATTCGAACATAAATGCTTGGAAACTGACCAATAGCATCTTGATTTACTGGTGCTGGAAGTTCATACTTTGTTACTCCGATAAGTTCAGATACTTCTTGTTTATCTTCGTAATTACCTTCTGGAAGAATTGACATAGGAAAAACCACTCCTTGACTTACGACGCCACGAAGTTTTTGCGTTTTTAAAACAATAGGCTTAGTAGGATCATCTTTGCTCCTTAAAAATTCCGTCCATTCTGCAAAAGGTAATACGGTATCAATAGGAACGAAAATTACCCTGTCGCCTACTTTATATTGCCCCCTTTGGATTACGGTTTGCCATCCCAATACTCGACAAAGTTCAATTCTGTCGGCATTTGGGATTGGTTGAATATCTACGATTGTTTCAATTGATGCTAGTTTCATATTTGTTTCTCTCTTTTATTTGAGAGAATCATATCACATTTTCACCTAACGTCAAGAATTATTTTACTCCATTTCAGGTTTTTCTACAGTTAGTAATTGTGGTTGAAGTGGCTTATTGAATGTAAGAATCTGATGCCAAATCAAACCATCAAACAAAATAGTTAATCGTTCTTTCCACGTTAATTTCCAACAACATACTATTCTTCCTTGTGGATCATTTGGAAATTTGTAAGCTGGTAGTGGATTATATTGTGGTTGATCTTTTGCGATGATCACCGTTTGTTCAGGGAATTCTATTAGTTTCATATTTTTAAATTTTTCTACGCATTGGAACAAAAACTGATGGATTATAATTGCATCCTATGTACCACTTATTCACAGTTTCCCATGTTATGCAATCATCCAATAATGCTTCATCCGCAACTTCAATATTATCATTTGCGGATAGTAACTTATAATTCACAATATCTTTAGTATCCGAATCTTTTAGGTGTTTTTCCATTTGTTCGTATGCTTCTTCTTTTGTTCTTTTTGGTTGCGATAAACGAAGCTTGTGCAATTCTTCTGGATCAGTTTTCATCAGTTATAGTAGTTATTTCAGGTTTGGGAAAATTAATAGTATCCCACATTTTAACATACAAATCTAATGAATAGTCAATTCGTTTATAATCCCACCCTCGTTCTTTTAACCTACTAGCAAGAACTTTTGTAGGAACATCAAGATAAACAATTTCAACTTGTGGATATCTACGTTTCAACCAAGCAATAGAATGATCAAGATACGGAACTTCAATTACTAAATCCGTATCAGTTTCTAGTGCCATTATGATCATACGTTTCATTACTCCAACAAAATTAGAAGTGAAATAATCAATAAAGATGTTATTCAACTCATCATCGTTCATCAATGTAGTTATTAGTTTTTGTTTATCTATTACAACCATACTTGGAGTTGTAGAAGGAACATAGAAACTACTATCTAGGATATCAAAAAGAAATTTTTGGGTATCAGAATGAAGATCATCAAATTGAGCATGCACCCATTCATCATGTGCCAAATATTGATATCCTTCTAACAACAATTTTTTGCAATATGTGGATTTTCCAGAACCAGCTTTGCCAGTGACTATTTTAATACTCATAATGCCTCCCATTTTATGACATTTCTAACCTTTGTCAATATTTTTCCTAGTTTATTTTTACCGTTACCAGTTTTGTAATTCACTCCCCATTCAGCATCCGACCACCAATTCCGTTCCTCTAAATATTTGTCACCTGTAGATAACAATAATTTTTGTAATTCTTTGTTTTGAGTGAATTTTGCATATACAATATCAAACATTACTTGTTCTTTAATTTCTTGCCAATCAGAACGAATATCGATTTTTTGTCCCCAATTTTTCACTTCCGATCCCGTCATATTATCAACAAAACTTGGATGTATTATATAACTGTTATCTTTAGTTTTTGCCCATTGATAAGCATGTTCAGAACTTTTGAATGAATGCTCATAGATATTAACTAAACAAGGCCACATATTAGATAAAAACCTATAATCACCAAAGAAACCTCTGATATTATTTTCGTCATGGATGTATTCAAAACCTTCTGGAATTTTCATTATACATACATCCCTTCTATTCCAAATTTCTTTAAGGTTCTTGCAGCAGATGATGATACATATTCGTATTCTCTATCGCAAATAATATATACCATGTTTAGCGGTTCCCCTTTAACATCTCGTAATACATTTGCAAGATTCTGTTCATACGGTAGATCATCACCATTCCGCAATCCTCTAACTAACGTAATAGGATATGGTTTAGAATCAAGATATTTAGTTAATAGAGTATCATAAGATTCAACCTGACGAAACACCACGGACTTCTTAATATCTTCTACTAATCCTTCAGGACTTTTTTCTTTATCAGAATTATACCCCGCAGCTAATATAACTTTATCGAAGATTTTTTCTGCCTTTTCTAGGATATTTCTATGGCCTATTGTGAATGGTGAAAATGACCCGGCAAACAGAGCAATGCGAGGAGTCCAAGAATTTAAAAAGTTGATTCTAGCATCCAAATTATTAGGAAGACCATCAAGTTTTGTTTTGAAATCTTCCAAAACTCTGATACGATTTTCTTTATATACTATCCAATCTACAAACTGATATTCTTTAAAAATCGCTAATTCGTTTTTATAAATATCCGCATTAGGAATTAACAATCCTTTTAAATCCATTTTGATATAATCCCATACATCAAGAGGCAAATCCGTATAGTGATTCCACTTATATTTGGTATATTCAATTAAATTCATAAGTTTTGGAATAAGTGCAAGATCATTTTCGGTAAATTCAAAATAATTTATTAACCTATCAGTATTATCCAAAAAATCAATGCATGCAGTTTCATTATCTTTCTCCCAAGGAATGTAAATAAGATCATGAAATGCTGCGAACAAAACTCCTAATGTATATTTTTCTTTATCATTAGGAAATTCCTCTTTCACCTGTTCATAAATATCCAAAATGTGCTCCTGATTATGATAAAATCTGTATGGTTCATTCACCCGAGTTCCCACATATTCAAATAAAATGTTCACATTCATAGTGGTATATTACCAAAAAATTGAAGTTTTGCAAGACTTATTTTTCAAAATGCGTAGATAATTTGAATTTAATCATCACAAAAAATGATAAATATAAACAAGGTATATACTGATTATGAAGAAAATAAAAGATTTAACGGGACAAAAATTTAATAAATTAACTGTTATAAAAATGGCACCAAGAACTGCTGGAAAGAAAATTTTGTGGGTATGTGAATGTGATTGTGCAAATAAAACTCACGTATTAGTAAATCGGAGCAATTTAATTAGAAACCTGCAAAAATCTTGTGGATGTCTAAGAAAAACCCAAAACGAATTATTAGCAGGAAAAACATTTGGAAAATTATTAGTATTAAATATTAATACTAAAACAAAAAAAGATGCAATGGGTAGCACATTTTGGGATTGTAAATGTGAATGCGGAAAAATTATAAGTTTGCCAACATATTTATTAACCAGATCATATAACTCAAGAACATGTTGTGGTTGTGAATCTTTAGAAAGAATTCGGTCACATAAAATAATAAATTTAGATGGACAAATTTTTGGAAAATTAACAGCAATTAAACGTATGCCAGTATCCAAACGTGGGCAATTTTATTTATGTCGATGTGAATGTAAAAAAGAAGTTATAATTAGAGTAGATGCACTTAGAGAAGGTAGAGCACAATCATGTGGATGTATGAAAATGTCCATACACGAACAAATAATTTATAATATATTATATAATCTTAATGTCGATTTTGGAACTCAATATAGTTTTGATAATTGTAGATATAGTAGAAAAAATAGATTAAGATTTGACTTTAATGTTTTTAATAACGGAAAACTACATCTTATTGAATATCACGGCAAACAACATTATGAATCCGTGATATGTTGGGGTGGAGAAGATACATTTAAAATAAACAACATTAGAGATAAAATAAAATTAGATTATTGTAAGGATAATAATATACCATTATTAATTATTCCATATACAATAAAAAATAGTGAAATAAAAAATATAATTTCCAAATTTTTATTTACGACTTAACATTTTTATTAAACCCCTCAGTAGTAATGAAATATAATTCCTTTTTTGCTCTAGTAACTGCAACATATTCTATGTTTTTTTCTTGTTTCAAATGGTGTTCTAACCTTGCATATTTAGAAGGCATATACTTCTCTTTATCTAAAATAAAAACTCTATCATATTCCATACCTTTCGCTCGGTGACAAGTAGATAATGTTAATAAATTAGTATCTGTATCATCAAACATTCGAGTAATAAAATCCATCAATTTTATTACTGATCCATCCTGCATTTTTGATATAATATTTAAAATACAAGTTACATTATCTTCTACATTTAATGCTGCCATAGGATTCTTACGTTCTATATATTTAGCTTTTTCTTTTTCCATATATACAACCAAATCCGATTTTAATTCTAGTAATGTATTCGCACTTTGTTTTTTAATAATAGTGATCAAATTTGCACCAATATCTTTACCAACAATTCTGCATCCAACTCCATTAACAATTAAATTATATGCTAATCCAACTAATGGTGCAGTATTTCTACAAAGTATAACGTCACTATTAGTAAAAAAATTTACACCATAACTGTTCAAACATTCGACAATTCCTTCTTCTGCATCTTCTTTATATTGAATTTCTGGTACCATTTTTTGTGCTAATTGAACCACACTTTTTGGGCAACGATAAGAAATAGATAATGGTAGAACTTTACAATTAAAAGATTCTTTAATGATATTCATAGAATTTACATCCGCTCCACGAAATTGGTAAATTCCCTGGTTACAATCTCCTACAAAAATTGCTCTACCATCTGGAGTTAGTATTTTCTTAACAATTTCAATTTGGCATGAGTTTACATCTTGCGCTTCATCAACTAATATCCAACTATACTTCGGAAATTTTATTTTATGATATAAGCTAAGATAAATCAAATCATCAAAATCCACACTTTCTCTTCCTTCCTTTGTCGAAATACTCAATACTTGTTGGGAAATTTCAATAGCTCTTTTTTCTGACAACATGGTATCTTCTAATGTTAAATCTTGATGCGCAATTAAATCATACCAAGATTCCTCTTCATCAGGTATTAACACTCCAATTCCTACATTCTTTGCTAACGATACCAGTTTAGTAACATATCGAATATATTTTCTTTCTTCTTTACCTTTTAGTAATCCACTTGTAATATTGTAGACTTTGTATATATCTAAATTTAATTTTGAAACTCTATAAAAATCTTGCAATGCACCATAACAAATTGAATGGAAAGTTTTTGATAATACATTGTTTGGAACACGAGTAGATAGATATTCTGCAATGTTTTTATTGAATGCTAAAAATAAAGCTTTTTGCCTACGAGGGAAATTCTTTGCAATCATTAACAATACTGTAGATTTCCCTGAACCTGCAACTGCTTCAATTATTGCACAACCTTTTCCATTCTCTGCAAAATCAAAAATCGCTTTCTGGTAATCGGAAGGAATGAATACAGTTGGTAAAGGGGCTATAATGTCCTTTGTATTGTGTATTGGCGTGTCTGTGCGTCTTGGTGCCTTTGGAGGTCGTACATAGGGCTTTGCGGGTCGCCTTTCGCCTTTTAATTTATATTCTCTCATTTAGAATTATATTTAATCACAATCATTTAACTCGTTATCGGTATAATGATAATACTCGATATATTCTTCTTTTTTAAATTCTATAGGTAATTTCAAATACCTTTCATAATACATAGGTGCGCTCATCATTCCACAATTACAAACAAATCTATATTGAGTAATTTCAAAACCAACTTCAGGATACGGATTATGACATTCCATTCTTGTTGATATTTCTCCACAAAAAGGACACATCATCTGTTCATTAAACCAACGTTCTTTATTTCTTCGTTCCACTTCCTCATAAAGAGGAATACAACTTAAAGAATTATTGGTTTTCTCACAATATTTGATCGAATTAATAAGATGCAAATCCTCCATATCTTTAATATCCATCACAGAACCTTCTTTAGTTTTCCATTTCATATTAATCGTATTCCACCCACCATGAAACACCACAATGAGGACAAGTATATTTATCATCCGCCCCGTCCCAAGAAGATACTGAGGTTGCATCTCCATGATATACTCGCAAGCCATTCCGTATCTTATCCTTCTTTGGTTCTTCTTTGATGCATTTAATCCATAAAGTTCCATCTTTATAGGTTTCGATTGGTGCTATATATTTTTGTTCTAATTTGTTATTTTCCATTTTTGTAATCCTCCCATGCAATTTCACTAACTCGCTTTACAATAGCTTCTTTATCATTTGCGTATAATCCTGCTGATGAAAAACTAGTTAACTCCATCAACCAAAAATTTCCATCATTATCTTCTACTACATCCACGCAAAATACTGAATCTGGAAAATACCCCACAGATAAAATTTCTTCACAGAATTCTCTAGCCTTTGGTGGAGCGGATGGAATTTGAGTTGCTAACCCCTGATATCTGTAAGAAGAAACGCTAATTATCTCCTTATGTCGAGTGCAAACAAATCTCCACTCACCACGAATGTTCTTAGGAATAGAAATAATTGCCAAATCGTTTTTGTATGATTCGAATTCTTCAAAAAATCCAGTTGTATCATTTAAATCCAGTATTCCACCCTTAAATGTTTTGTCGCCAGTATCAGGACGAATGAAAATACAAGCTTCCTTTCCAAAGATTGCATAAAATTGATACAATCTTCTTTTCAATTCAGATAGTGGAACCATTACATAATTATCGTTGAACAAATACTTACCAAAATGAGGGTAATATTTCGAACAATAATAGTTATCCCAATTACAATAAAGAATAGGATAATTGTTGTTACTTGATAATTGTTTATTTACTAATTTGCACATTTCAATACTACCATTAAATACCACACATTCGTTTTTATAATGTGAAATATCATTGTGTGCAAAATCCCCTTTAATATCTTGTACAGGGAATCCTAGTTTTTTAGCAGCATCTGATAGTTGCAAAAAACTTTCTTCTTTTGCCAAATTTTCAATAATCCAATTAACTTTCATAATTTTTATAACTTTCAGAAATTTCTTTATACCGTTCAATCATATTTTTTGTTAGTAGTTCATATGTTTTGTCAGAAAAATTTAGTAATGGCATAGCATAAGTAATAGGTTGTGAATTTCCATCAATAACTACTCGTATCCTTCCCATCATACAACCACAAAAATATGATTTATCGGATACCCAAACATCACAAATCTTTTTAGTTTCGGTATTAAAAGCTACATGTTCGGTATCTATATTAAAATTATCAAGATTGTATTCATCAATTTTTTGTAACATTTAAATCCTTTTCTAATTTTTTTAATCGAGTTATTTCATGTTTCATGGATTTATAATAACTTTCACTCAAAATTATAACTTCGCTACCTTCTTCGAATCCAGAACAATCTTCTTCTCCAGCTACAAAGGTTCCACTTTCTATATATTCAGCTTTAATTACTTTTTTCATAAAGATTTTCTCCTACTCTATATTCTAGTGTTGCAAATTCTCTCCCCCAACGCTTTAATGCCCATGACCACAATCTCCGCATTATCAAATTAGAATCTCTTTTCCCTGCCCTTGTAGATGATCCAGTAAATTCAGTATGGCTATCAACAACATTCAGCGCATATGCAATTTCAGCAAAGGAATCTGCCTCTGCTCTATGTAATGCTTTTATAGCTCGATAACAAAATTTTGAATTAGGAAATACTTTTTTCATTGCGATTCTTAATTATAACGAACTTTCCAGATGTTTCAAGAGATTTATCTTCTTTTTTTATCATATCAATCGGATGGTGAACTGCTCTACCACCAAAAGCAGTATCTTCATATAAAAACTGAGAGTTGCTAATAGGCGCAGAAGGCAGAAATTTTATCTTAATTCCACTTTGCTTAATCGACTCGCAAAATTTCTCTCCTAACTTTTTAAAACATTCTTTCTGTTCATCAGTTAAATGGGAATCGTCCATTATTTTATATACAGGATCAGGAAAAAAGGGATAAGGATATGGTTCCTTTTCCTTATTCTTATCCAACATTTCCTCTATCTCTGCAATCGTTATAGAATCGTTTTTCATTTCTTATAAAAAGGATTATCCATTAAATGTTCTGTTAATCTACTAAAATAATGTTTTATACATATAGGGAGTTTGCAGTATTCTAAAATCTTCTCCAAGCACATTACAATTAAAAACGAAGGCATGAATATCCAACAAAGAAACAACATCAATAAATCTTCTCCGGTAACTTTTGGAGAATTTTTCATAACATCTCTCCATACCAATGTTCCAACAACTAGTGCAAATATTGAATATGTAATTAAATAGTAGTTCATGCTTTTGTTTTCTTTTTTATTGTTAAATCATCTATCACATTTTTAGTAACATCATCCAATACAGTTTCAATAAAAGTTCTTTGTCTGTTTGTCAATCCTTTGGTTTTAATATGGGTTACTAATGTATTGCAAAAATATACCTCCATCCCTTCATAACTAAATATATTCTCAAATAACATTAATAGACATCTGTTATCAGCAACTTTAAAATCTTTCATATTAATCTACTTTAAAAGTTCAGGATTCTCAAAAATATTTCCAATAACGGTATCCCAATATAATACACCAAACTTTCGATGAGAAAATGTATTTATATCATCATTACAAAACATTGGAACTTTAGCCACCTTTTCTTCTATACAGTAATGACCATTTGAAAATACCACAACTCCTATAAAGTCCGAAGTTTCTATAATATCGCCTTCGTAAATTTCTTTGTCGTTCTTATCTTTCAAACCAGTCCATTGCATTATTTTATAAGTGTCACTAGGAAAAGCTTTTAATTTCGCAATATTATAATTGCAATATAATCTCCCACTAGCAGAAACCATATTTTCAGAACCATATAACATTTCTTTGAACTCAATATCCCAAACTCTAAATTTAAATGGAATACATTCTTTCATTTGTTCCTCATTTTCATATCCATAAAAATTATTCATTTTATGCTACTTTCTCTATTGCTGCATTTATCGTATCTTCTAAAGTGCTATATATGATCCAATTTTTAGTATCCGCTTCTTTACCATGTTGCGTCCACATAATATCACCATACGCAATTCTATACGCATCATTAGGCCGACCATAAACCAACTTCTCACGATCTTTCGCAATCCAATACCCAAACTCAAAATTTGTAGTAAGTGCAATCAATTCTCTCGTTCTCGCAATCCAAAATAAAATACAATCCGCTCTCTTCAACCCCTCGTTCTCCCACAAAGGAATGTCAAACTTACCTTTATCAGACTCCGTATTAGATGTGAACTCTGGAATAATAATAGTTCCATCAAAATTCGACTTCTGAAATATCTCTTCTGCCTTATACCTCCAAGATGGTTGTAAATGCAATTGATTACCTCTCACAGTCGGCCCCGCAAGAAATATTACCTTTCCTGTAACATTCTTCACAGTCTCAACAGGAGTTTCATATCTAAATGTAGTTGTCATAATTCCCATACTTTAACAGATTCTATGGTTTTGTCAACGAAATTCTAATATGGAAATACATTTTTATCATAATACTTTTCTACTGCATTACGACAAAACATAATAGTATTTTCACTAACTGGTTTAAAATGCCATGCGTCAACTCCAACATTTATCATATTCTTCTGAACCTTCCACAATCCATGAATATGTCCTGTTATCGAAAATGACTTATCAATACAATTAGCAGGATAATGATTCAAATAAAATGACTTCCCTTGAACTTCTATCATAAAATCATCTTTAATAACATCAAAATACCTTCCTAACATTTTAAGCTTCGTCACATCTTCGTCATAATTTCCAATAATAAGCGTGAACGTAGATTTTGGAAATTTATCACGCAACCATGACAATTCATTTATAGAATTTTTGTTGTTAAAATCATATACAACATCACCTAAATGTATAATCTCATCACCATCCACAAATCCTGATCTTATAACATTATCAATAATAACATAATCTTGTATTCCAATAGATGCAAACGGACGATAAAATAAGTTCGGATTTCCGTTAATCCCTATCCTATCTTCCCCTAAATGCCAATCTGATGTGAAGTATTTCATATTAAGTATTTTTCATTTGTCAATCTTTATATGGGTCAAATTCGCTCGCTCCTGCCATTACGACACGTTACTTTTTGTTATACATATTTTTTCATCAAATATCCCATTCGCGTATGAATGTAAATTTCCTGTTGTTATATCTCCCACCAAAGGATGAAGTTTTAATGTTTCAACGTTCTTTTCTATGTAATCTATTATATCATGTATTTCTTTTCTCATAATTTTATTTTTCCTTTTTTTCGTAATCCAAAGTCATGTTAAGATGCACCCAATTAGTAGGTTCATGCATAAGGCAAACTGGAACATCTTCGGATTTCATCATAAAGTTTGGGAAATCGTCAGGAGTAACAATTTGAAGGTGGATTCCATGTTTTGCTAATGCTTCGACTAATCCATAAGCAGGAATATCAGGCATATCTAATCCTGTTATAAATTTTGGTAAGTTTTCGGTTATATTAAAATCTAAAAAAATTCACAAGTTCTTCGGAAGGATTTTTTATTTCCATATAAGATTCTGGACTACATTTTGGGCAGAGTCGAGCTTCCTCAATCTGTTTATATAAGGTTTCTTGAAATTTGACTATACCTTCTTGGCTAGTTACATTATAATAGCAATTTGGACAAGAATCATGGTATCGTTCACTCATATTATAAATTCCTTTCCACAACGTTTACAAGTATGGGTATAAAAGTGCCAAGGTTCTCCAATTTTCGAATCTGGATAATCATGGTAATCATTCCAATTTTGTTTTCCCTTGGACATTTCACATATTATATTATCATTAAATCTAAATAATGCAATTAGTGTTTTTATTAATTTTTTCATATAATTTTTCTCCGTTTATCTATACATCCTGCAATTTTACCCATTTTAAATCTTTTTTGATAATTTTTTATTGTTCCTATCGGTATATTCATTTTTTTAGATACCTCAGTAGCTAACATAAATTTCAAATTTTCGTATATTTTTTCTTTTATTTCATTGGTATATACTGGATATATATGTCCTTTTCTAGTTTTTTTAGGAATTAAAGATTTCTCATATATCTGTTTAAATATATTATGTTTTCTATCTAAGAATATGCCACAATTAGAATATAAAAACATATATATTTTTGCTATTTGTTGCACTCCACTAATACCTAACCGCCCAATAACTTTAGATTTCTTTTTTCTATAAATATGACATCTACTCATTCCTAATTTAGTATTTAAATAATCATCATACATTTTTAAAAATTTCAAATTTGCGGTTAAATCAAACGATTCTTTTCCGTGTTTATTACTAATACTACCGTCTCCATCGAAACATCCTAATAAAAAAGATGACATATATTCTTCAGGTAATTTAGGCATTAATATAGTATCTGATTTATTAGGGAACAATCCTAATTTCTCTAAGCTTTTTCTAAACTTTTCATTCGTCACACTAAAAGATATAGAAGGATAACCTTTATTTTTTATTTTTGCAATATATTTTTTGATAGGTGCATTACTTTCTATTGATAGTTTAAACTTTTCTAAATGTTTGATATCCTTAATACTCAAATTTATTATTACCGCATTACTATTTTTTCTCAAGTTTCCATCTGCATAAATAAACCCTAACCAATACGCCTTTTCATTACAATCTATATCCTCAAAATATTTTTCATTAACTATATATTTAGAATGTGCTTCGGAATGAGTTCGTAACTTAATATTATTACCTAACAATCTTCTTTTAATAGTTCCTGCAAAACATCCACACATTTTAGCAAGTTCATTTTGAGATATCTTTTCATCAACATAAAGCCTTACAATTTCTTCGGTTTTAAGTTTTAATGTTTTTCTAGTTTTCATTTCAATATTATTTATCTGAAATTATCGTTTTTTGAGAAGATAAATAGTGTTTTTTATTAAAAAAAGTGGCCCTGCATGAACAAGAACAAAATTCAATTTTGTTTGAATTACAATATGATTTATATGGAATTGCACCATTACATTCCATACACAATTTTGGAGTTTTTTCATACATAACTTGTTTCTTCGTTATATATTTTAGATTTAGATGAAATTTTAAATGACTTGATAATCCACGTTTAGTAGAAAATTGTTTATTACACTTATTACACTTATACATATTATATTATGAATAATTTGTTTCTAGGTCTACTACATGCGGTATATAATATTTTCCTACGTTCTTCTTCATTTCCACTTGACCATATATCACTGGCAACCACAAAGGTATTAAGATAAGTTGAACCTTGCGCACGATGGGCAGTTATAGCATAGTTATATTTCACATGAGCAAACGTTTCTTTAATCTTATAAAATTTTTTCCATGCTCTTGATCTTTCTGAACCAGTTGGAAGATTTTTTGCATCGTTTGCCAATTTATCGCAAATGTTTTTAAACTTTTCTTCATCTTCTTGCAGCAACAATTTAATAGTTTCCATTCCACTATCACAAGAAACTATAGCATCATAATATCGGATATTTTTACCTTCAATGTTCTTATAGGTTTCCGTTAATCTTCGAACTGTCATATCTTCGTTCGTATTAATGATTTTGCCTTTGCTTATTTCAATTGCTTTATCAGCTATCAACTTTTCACCAACGATAATATTTTTCACATCATTACCAAACAAGAATTTACGGATGATAGTATTGAAGGTATTTACAGTAACGTTTCTCCATGCCACGACTTTACAATAATCACAATCTTCTTCAAATTGTTTTCCAGTAAAATATTCTTTAAGTTTAGATTTTATGGTAGCAGTATCTTCGATGAAATATACTCCATGACCATCCATATCTTCTTTTATAAATTCTTTTTTATCGATACTAGTAAATTCCCCATCCCGAATAGTTTTAGTTACTTTGATAATTGGATTTTCCGCAGATTGACGAATAATTTTTGTAAGACTGAATTTCTCTATTCCATATTGTTCCCGTTTTGCATCATCGAAAGGAATTGCAATAACTTGATTAATAGGTGGAATTTGTTCTGAATCGCCAACGAAAATGATCTTGCTATTATTTACATTCTGTTTCATTATTTCTGCAAACATCGCATCATCAATCATCGAAGCTTCATCAATAATAATCAAATCAAATTCAACAAAGCGGGATTGGAAATATGGGTCTTTTTTGAATACTTGGCAACCATCATCATCAACAACTGGACGCAACCCCAAGATACTATGAAGTGTTGCAAATTCTACACTTCTCGCAGCTTGGTTAGTCAATGACATCTTTTTAAGAACCTTTACTGCTTTATGAGTAGGAGCAGTAACTACAACACTCATAAACATCTTCGCACCACTAAACCACTCAATGAATTTAGTGATTAATGTGGATTTTCCTGTCCCTGCGCTCCCCGAAACCAGAATTTGATTTCTCTCGGAATTCTTACAAAAATCTTTTAACTGATTGAATATTTCTGATTGTTCTTCAGATAAAACAATCTCTTTTGATTTATTACTTGCATTATCTACAATATCCACCGTAGAACTAACTGGTGATTTGTATTTATTTTTTGATTTAGGCATGATCAGTATAGTTTAACATAGAACCAAAACATATCAAATCTTATATAGAATCTTCTTGGAATTTCATACCAATCAAATCTGCAAATCCTATTGTTCCTTCGTTATAATGGTAATGCGCAATTTGTCGAGTAGCTTTATTAACATTTTCTTGACCAACAGTTTCGTTTTCTAATAATGAACTAAATTGATTGCGAACTTTTTCTGCATCTTTATAACCAATATTGATAACTTGTTCGCACATTCTACATCGGTACAATAATGTTGCTTTAGATTCGTTCATCGTGCTCCTTATTATTTGGTTTATTATTGTATATTTGAATCATTTCCAATGCTTTCATTTTATCTTCGTCCGTTGGTTGAGATTCTGATAACATGAAAACTCCTTGTGGAATTTCTTCACCATTAATATACGCATCCCGACATAAAAACCACATATTAGCCGCGAATTCAATTTGTTCCTGTGTTTTGTTTTTTAAATAGTTTTTATTATTCATACTGATTTTCCGACAACCACATAACCATTTTCCCAACAAACAGTCCAAGGTTTTACTTTATTTTCGTTTTCTATATCCTTTAACATTTCAATCATCTTCAATGCTGATTCTAAACTATCAAACGATTTTCCGCCATCAAAATCTCTCGAAAAATCTATTTGTTTTTTGTTTCCATTATATACAACAACTCCACTATAAGTTTCCCACAAATCATAGGAATACTTATATAAAAATCCCATAGGAACTTTCTTTTGTAACTGTTGTATTTTATAATAATTTTCGTTGGTTATAATACGAAAATCTCCTACTTTAGATTTCGGAACTTTATCAGAATGTATTTCAGGCATATGTTTTATGTGGAGGTATATGAGATATACAAACAATAGAAGTTTAGTAAAAAGTATAACAATTTACAGAACTTTTATATGATTTGAACTTAAAACCCTTATATGGATCACATTCATCTAAGGAAACTCTATATCTCTCTTTAGAGTTTTTTATATTAGAACATGTAGATATCCATTTATATTCATTAGTCAGTGAATTCTCCGTTTCCTTCCAATGGTGTAAGAATTTTGACTTAATATTAAATAAAGGAAAATACATATCTTTATTTCTACCAATTTTATACTGAAATCCTCTTCTAGCTATTTCAATTGCTGCATTTACACAATCATAACTATTATATTGTAAGTTACCTATATAAGAACTATAAGCAGCAGTTACTTCATATATTTTAACTCCTAAACATGGAATGTTATTTTTTAATTGATTTATTATAAGATTTCTATCCCATTTATTGTTACATAATCTATTATAATTCTTTCCTTTCTTTTTATCATTCGATTCCATTTTAAGTTCTTCTAATATACAATATTGAACTTTAAAATGTTTACATAAAGATATAATAGATTTTGATATTTCTAGAGTTTCATGTTTTAGTTTATTATTCTTATAAATTGATTTAGGATGTGATGATTTGAATCCAGAAGAATCCGTCAGGCCGTTTAATTTATACATTTGTTTATGTATTACTTTAAACTCATCATTTTTGAAATCTATAATAGCCAATCCAACATAATTCGGGTTTAAATCGATACCTAATATTCTTCCTTGTTTGAGTTTAGGATTTAGAATTGAATAAGATACGGTTTCTGGTTCGTGGGTTTCAATAACTTTTAATAATTCAGGTTTATCATATGTTAGATAAATATATTCAGCATCTAGTTTAATTCCATATGAAAATAACTTCTTAGAAGAATATTTTTGTATATTTTCTAAAGTTTTCTTTATATTCTTTTTTGGAGTTAATATTTCCAGATTAAATTTCTTCTTATTTAGTTTGAACAAAAATGAAAGTGATTCTAGGTATATTTCTATATGTCGATTTCCATTAGTTGCTATATCTCCTTGGAATTGAATTGAACGTAATTTTTTATTTGAGTATTCTTCTTTTGATATTATATTTTTAGCTCTTTTAATAAAATTTGATTTGCCACCAAAGATACATAATTTATTCTTTTCTAATTCAATATCTGATGAATACATTCCTTTAGCTTCTATTATTGCAGTATCTAATATTCTTGAGTTCAAATTTGATATATTATTTAAATAATTCACAAGAGGTTTGATTTCTTTAGTATCTAAATTATCATAAAATCTATTATAAGCAAATCGAATTACATTAGTATATTCATTTCTAATGAGTTTTAGGTAATCATAGAACTCTTTTGATGCTGTATATTTAAATTTTAGAGTTATCATTAGATATTTCTTTTTTTAGTTTATTTAATGTTCTTCTGTGAGAATACATTTTATCAGAGAAGCAATCTATAATAGATATCAAGTCTTCTGTTAGTTCTTGTTCGTATGTTTTATTTTGTATAGTATCGTTTATTACTAATATTTTTGTTCCAAAGTATTTAAAAATTGATTCAAGGAGTTCGAATCCAAATCTGACTAATCTATCTTTATTTTCTATTATGATTAGTTCTACATTTCCTTTTATGGTTTCTTGTATTAGGTTATTGAATCCATTTCTTTCGAAGTTCATTCCACTTTTGATATCTTCGAGTTGAGAATCTAGATGTATATTATTTAAAATACACCAATTATAAATTCTATTTGATTGTTCTTTTAGTTGGGATTTTCTATCATTGGAAGAGACTCTAGCGTATGATATATTGATCTTATTTTTCTTTTCTTTTTTTATCCCTATTAGTTTGTATACTGAGTTATCATCGTAGATGTAATGTTTATCATTGATTTTTGTGTATTTTATGTTACCATTTTTTACGTAATTATATAGAGTTTGTCTAGTTACGTTTAACAGTTTCATTACTTCTTTTGATTTCATTCTAATTATATTTAACCATTTTTGTATAAAAAACTTGATTTGTTTTTATTTTATTTTATAAATTTATGGAAAATATGTTGACATTTCTATCATATGCCTCCATAATCTAATTAGAGTTCTGCGTTTTTCCGAACTTCATCAAAAGTGTATGTTTTCAACATCATACCATTTTCAAAAACAGTAACCAATTGACTTTCTCTATCTCCTAAATCCTTTTCTGGAATAGTTTGGTATTTTCCGTTTTCATCTTTAATAAGTTCCAATCTTCCCTTTTTCGACATCTTACCTTTATCATCAACAGGGTCTTTATATACTTCCACCCATTCATCTCCAAGCTTTGCAGCAGAACACTTAAATGCAAACTTTTGATCATCTCTCGAATGTCCCTGCAATAATTGGCCCCCCATTCCGAAGATAATACAATCAGTCGAATATCCATTATTAGTTACACAGTCAAGAATATATTTGATAGTTTCATGGCATAATCCATCACCATAGATCACTCCTATCTTTGGATTTAACACTTTATACCCTTTACTATTTATGGTATGTCCAAAGTATTTATCCAATTCTCGAATAACACGAATGGAGGTTTCAACAGGATCACCACTATCAGGACGAACTACAAACTTTGCAAATCCTGTTTTTTGTCCACGATTAAGAATAGGCAATTTTAATTCTGTACCAAAAAATTCAATAGCCTTCCAAATATTATAACTATCAGATACAACACTTAATATTCCTTCTGGATATTCCTCAACAAATCTACGATATGCATCAAATTCGTGCTCTCTACCATAGATGCAAGTCGTTGAATGTTCTGTAGCCGCTACCGAATGTCCAACTCCCTTATCTGCACCATAATATCTTCGTGCATATACAATACCTTGAAGTGTATCAGTTCCTTTGAAATTTACTAGATGTGCGCTACCACCAATTCCAGCACTTTCCACACTAGAAACCCCACGGAATCCAAAACAATTCAAATGAAAAGGAGAAACACCAGTATCACTACTAAACTTTGCGTATTGCCCTATGGTTTTTTTAATTTGATAACTTGTCGAACAAACCGAAATCGGGTACCATATTTCGTGTAAGACCGTTTCAGACCAATTGGTAAGCCATGCCAATTCTTCATCAGTAGATTCTACAATCACTAAAACATTCCGAGTTCCAACTACTGATCCTTCTCTTACTGCACGAATTTTTATAGGCAATTTACCACCATGAACTTCAAGAATTCTTTCCCAACCTTTACGATTGAAATATTCATGAGTAAAAAATACATCACCCAAAATATCATCAGCATCATCAAGCATCCAAGGCTCGACAACAACACCAGAGAAATATTTCTCTAATACCATTTGTAGTCCGAAAAATACCGTTTCGTCATATTTTCCTCCCCTACTTTCCAAATAACTATAAATTACTTTAGTGTTTTTTGGATATTGCAACCAATGTGTTTCCTTATAAGCATCTGCCAAAAGGATCGTGTTTTCTGTTCGTCTTGTCATATTATCTTTTATCATATGTTTTATTTTTGTTTTGTGTTTTAGCGACCTATCTTTATCAGGTCAAAATCTTAATTTTTAATATTATATCAAATTTCTAACTGTTTGTAAGTTTTATTTAGATGATTCCCTTTTCCATCATCATTTCAATAAGAGGGTGATGAACATTTTCAATAATGTTCTTATAATCCTTTTTTATATCAGCAGTTTTAATCCATTTCACAAAAGCTACATCATCCCCACCTTCAGGTCTTCCATAGATGTATTTTGTTTGAAATAATGCAGTTTTTACTTTATCCATTTCATTTCGATATCTAAAGTCATTGGTAAGCAAACTACCCACATATTGAATATCACCAACTTCAACATTAGCTTCTTCCATTGCTTCTTTCGCAACATCAAATTCCAAGCTAGTAGAAGTTGGCTCCGAAAAACCGCCTACGAACCTCCAGTTTCTTTCTTGGGGTTTCTGTGCCATAAGCATTTCTGTTTTATCCTCGTTAAAGATAATAACATCTACAGCTTGATATGCAGTAGGATACCGACTTCCAGTTGCAGCAATCAATCCTGCTCTATAATCTTTTGTGGGAGGATAGTTATTAATTACTTGTCTACGAACTTCAGAACCAGAAACAAACAATTCAGGTTCCAATTCGCAAGTGGTATAACTTCCTTTGTAATATGGCAAAAATGAATCACGACTACCATACAAAGTTACTGTTTGCATTGGCTGCGTCCATTTCTTAATTTGAGAATCGAGATTTTTACTCCACAATTCATCACTTGGAACATCCTCAATATAGTATATATCAAGTGAAGGAAATGTTTCGAGAATCATTGCTTTCCTCGAACGAAAATCCAAAGGGTTGTTATAAGTATTACGCAATGGACTCAATCCTAGAAATAGGATAATCTTTTCATGCCTATCTAGAACTGTTTGTATCAAATCTCTATGGGCTAAATGTAATTCATGCACCATAAATCTACCAACAATTACACCAACATCAGTTTTATTAATTTTTTCTTTCATAATTTTACCTTATCTTTATCAGGTTTGTTATATTTTTTGCAACAACTTCCATCTATATCGGTTATTGTTACGTTTTTATTTATCCTGTTTTTATCAACTTTCAACATCTTATCAGAAAAAAATTTTTAAGTCAACAAAAATATATTCCACTGAAAGTTTGCAAAAAGACAAACTATTTTTTATAATTTTTGAACTTTTGCAAAATTGGGAATCCTAAGTTCAAACCACCAAACATAAGCAAGGCGATAGTAACGTTTGGTTCAGGAGTTTGTGCAATATAAGATTCTTGAGTTCCATTAATCGTTTCAAAAATAACACCAGGCAACGTTCCATCAGTATTAACATTGTATGCCTCTACTCTAGAAGTGAAATTATCCGCTTCAAATCCAGTAGCAAGTGAATTTTTTATAACAATAGATTTCCATGATGTATCCGTAGTTCCGAAAAAATTAATAAAGGCAAATGGTTCTCCCGCATCTTTTCCTTCATTATATCCAGAATTCGGATTACCATAATAACTTTTTGGAAGGGTTTTAAGTAGGTTTGTTGTTGTGAATTGTGCTACCAAATTTCCTGTTCCATTCGCTCCACTATAGAAATCTAAAACATTTTCTTTATCTCCTGCTGACCACCAAAATCCAAAATACGAACTTGGGGTATTCAAAGTTAAAGTAGATTTTGTATTCACATCAACACCAACTACCATGTAATTTGTATTATTTGCTCCACCATAAGGTCCAGCACTAACAATATTCAGATTATCAAAGGTTCCTACTCCTGCCCATGTTAAAGCTGTATCGTTTGTTGAAGTATGATAACCAGTAGCAATATTATCAAAAGTTAAAACAGACGAATTGACAATACTGGATGTTTCTGATCCAGCCTTTTCTGCATAAGTGACAATAACAGTAGCTTTTGCTGAAATTGTCAATATCGCAAATAATCCTATAATCAAAGTAATAATTCTATTTCTCATATGTAATATTTATCATATTATCACACTTTTAAAATACGTCAATAAAAAACTCCATTATGCTAAAAACATAATGGAGTTTTATCTATATATCAGTTGCTATTAATATCCCATTCCAGCACCACCCGCTTGAGGATTTTCTGGTTTATTCGTTTCTGGAAGTTCTGCAATAACACATTCAGTAGTTAAGAGAAGACCAGATATAGAAGCAGCGTTTTGTAATGCGCTTCTAGTTACCTTTGTTGGGTCTACGATACCAGCTTTTATAAGATCGACATATTTACGAGAAACTACGTCATATCCGACATTCCCTTCACGTTTCTTGACTTCTTGAACGATTACTTCACCACTTTGCCCTGCATTATTAGCAAGTTGGCGAAGTGGTGCTTCAACTGCTCTCCGAACAATTTCCAATCCAATTTGTTCATCACCTTCAAGTTTAAGAGTATCAAGAACTTTTTGAGCACGAATAAGAGCCGTTCCACCACCCGCAACAATACCTTCTTCAACGGCTGCTCTTGTTGCATGTAAAGCATCATCAACACGGTCTTTCTTTTCACGCATTTCGGTTTCTGTTGCTGCACCAATATTAATTACTGCAACTCCACCAGATAATTTAGCAAGACGTTCTTGTAACTTTTCCTTATCGAAATCATTAGTAGTTTCGCTTACCAATTTACGAAGTTGTGTCACACGATTTTGTATATCAACTTTCTTGCCACCACCTTCGACAATAGTAGTATTATCTTTAGTTACCGTGATTCTTTTTGCTGTTCCAAGTTGTTCGATGGATGCGCTTTCAAGTTTAATACCAAGTTCTTCACTGATTACTTGACCACCAGTTAGAATAGCAATATCATCTAAAATTGCTTTACGTCGATCACCAAATCCTGGAGCCTTTACAGCAACAGTTGACAAGATACCCCGCATTTTATTTACTACAAGTGCTGCAAGAGCTTCACCTTCCATATCTTCTGCAATAATAACGAGAGGTTTTCCACTCTTTGCAATTTTTTCCAATAATGGCAGAATTTCTTTTAGATTGCTAATTTTCTTGTCATAGATAAGAATATACGCATTATCGAAATTTGCTTCCATTGATTCAGCATTATTAACAAAGTATGGTGAGAGATATCCTTTATCAAATTGCATACCTTCAACAACATCCAAAGTAGTTTCGATAGATTTAGCTTCTTCGACAGTTATAGTTCCATCCTTACCAACTTTATCCATTGCTTCTGCGATGATACTACCAATTGAAGTATCCCAATTTGCGGAGACTGTTGCTACTTGTGAAATTTCTTTTTTATTGCTAACAGTTTTAGATATTGCTGCGAGTTCCGTTACAATTGCGGCAACAGCTTTATTAATTCCTCTTTGGAGTGAAGTAGGATTTGCGCCAGCAGTAACATTTTTAAGACCTTCCTTATAAATTGCTTCTGCTAATACTGTTGCTGTTGTAGTTCCATCTCCTGCCGTAACGCTAGTCTTACTTGCAACTTCTCTTACGAGTTGTGCGCCCATATTTTCGTAAGGACACTCAAGATTAACTTCTCTTGCAACAGTAACACCATCTTTAGTGATTATTGGACTACCAAAAGAATTTCTTCCTATAATAACATTTCTTCCAGAAGGTCCTAGTGTTGCTTTTACTGCCTTTGACAATTTTTCTACTCCACGTAAAAGGGATTGTCTTGCAGTTTCGTCGAATTGTAGTTGTTTGTTTATCATATTTGTATTTGTTTATATTTTAACGTATATTACTTTAAAATCAAATTATTTTTAAATATTATTGTTGAAGAAAAATAAAATTTCATCATCTTTATGTTTAGTATCAGTATATGTGTCGTTTATTTTTCCGAATAAATGTTTAAATGCGTTCTTAAAAAGTTCTATCTTTTTCGTTTCGCCTTTTCTAACCACAAAAAACACAACATCTGGTGAAATATTTCCATTATTATACATACTATCAACAATGGCTCTCCTTACTCCACTTATAACAGAAAATGCATAATTTCCAACATTATTTGTAGTATGCACATTTTCATATTCATCTATAAAATTAATATTCATTATAGGATATTTTGTATTATCTATTGCACTTTTTAACTCTAGTATTTTCGATTTATCATTTAAATTTGAAACCAAAGCACTTAATACCCATCCTTCAACCATATCCTTTGATTTGTAATTTATAAATACTCTATAGTTTAATCCATTTGTAGTTGTTACTTTATATTCATCTGATTTTTTTGAAGATGATATTTTTTCAAAAGATTCATATAATGGAGAATAATTTTGTTCACAGAAGAAATAATACTTCCAAAATTCACTCCAATTAAAATTTTCTACATTCTCACATAGAAGATAGTCCGTTGATTTTGCTTTAGATTGCTCGTATATTATTTCCAATTCTTTATATTTCATAACTCTTCTTATAATAATCGCAAATTCTTCGGTGGAATATTTTTAGTTGTGAATACGCCAAAAATCCCCCGTTCCAGTAATATCGTAGTATCATCAAGATAATAAGTATCATCAGGAACATAATCAGTAACTAAAACATTCATATGTTTTGGATCAATTTCTTTATCTCTTGCTAAAACATTGCGCATAGAAGATAAAATTACTGAAGTTTGTATTTGTGTTTTCTTAGGAATCCATATCAAATAAATTCTGTTATCAGGATGATCAAATATTGTCTGCGAACTTTTTGGCGTTAATCCTATTTTAGAAATCTTATCAATGAATTTATCTCTGGTAATATGATATAATTTCATATCTCCTATATTTTCTATAATCGAATTCATTTTAACTGGATATTTAGGCTCCAATTGCAATTGCTTTTCGCTTATATATGCTAATGAATTGGTATATCCATATAATGACAATATACAATCTAGTTTTTTCGTTTCTTCTGACGATAAAGGAGAGATAAGTTCAATATTTACCGTGAATATTTTGCCATATTTTGTGCTGGTTAGTTCATTGGGTAGAATAGGATAATCAATATTTAATATTTTAGTTTTTAATATCCTTTTTACATTGTCTACTAATTTAGAAGTATCCCAAGAAGCAATTAAACCTTCAGATATGAACTTTGTATTTAACTCTTCTTTTAGATATGTTTTAAACGTTTTCATTATCTATATTATATCCTTAAATTACAAAACATCAAGAAATTTCCGCAAGCCATTCAAATTTGTCCTCTTTCACTGAGGGATGATTTGGGGATATTTTGCGAATTATTTCTTTAACTTTCTCGATAATAACATCACCATGACATTTTTTAGGATAGCACCAACAAAGCAATCGAATTCTCTCACCATTCACCACTCGTAATGCAAGTTCTTCAGTGGCTTGTAATCGCTCCACGTTGTCACTGTAGGCGTTTTTATATGCTTCTATTACTCTGATGCGTTCTGCCTTAGTTTTATCAGTGGTGCGGAAAGGATTACCAAAAATAGGATTAGTTCTATCAATATAAATTACAGTTTCTCCTATTTCAGGCTTTGATAAACTATTTTCTCTTTGATTTCCTAATTTGATATAACCTTCCATATTTCATGAAGATAATGAATTCAACAAAGAATGTATCTTATAATTTTCTGCTGGTTCCAATCCCATAGAATCTCTTAGTTCTTGTTCACTTTCCGCTCTACATAAACGATACTTCAATGGAATGTTCTTCATGAAATTGGGAGTTATTAAAATGTTACTAATAATTCTTATTTTTTGAAAGTCAGGCAAATAAACAAAATCTCCATCAGCGTCAATTAAGATATATGCAGCTTCTTTCTCGCTATATTCGCAAACATAAACATATCCTGCGGCTGCTCTATATAGAATATCTCCTTCATATATTTCTTTTCCGTTTATATCTTTAACTCCTGTATATTGTTGTATTATTGCATCATCAGAATTAAAACAATGATATAACAATTCTTTATTACCATTGGAATTTAATGTATAACTAAAATCCCTATAAAATAAATTTAAAGAATCAAAAAACAAAAAAGATTGCCATTCTGGATGCCACGCTCTAAATTTAAAATCTCTTTTCATATTATTCTTTAAAAATTACAAATACTGTTATATAGATACCTAGAACCATTCCTATAATTGCTGTTAAAATTGCTGCTGATCCTTCGATATAATGTCCTCCTAACAATCCTCCACCAGCACACAAAAAGAATGTTAATAAAAATCCTAAAATTAATTTAAATATAGATTTCATATTAATATTCCGTTACTTCGCATTTATCTTGATCAAATGTTGCATAGAATTTTTGACCTTTTTTATTTGTAACATATCCAGCATAGAATGGATTGTCGGTATAAAAACCATCATCTTGTGATTTCACTGTGAATTCATAACCTTTTGGAAGATTAAAAAAGGTATCTTTTTCTTTTAATTTAACTCTCATATTAATATCCAAATCTTGTTAATACTTCTTCTGCGGTGATTTGATGTATCCGTATCGCTTTTGTCAATTCTGATATAGCATCCATTGCATCACATAATTCAATTTTAGCTTCTTTCTCTGTTAATTCTGAAACTTCTTTTATTCCATTATTACTATAACGATTAATATCATCAACTTGATAATTTGCAATACGTTTTTCATATTGAGACTTCGAAACTTCTGAAATTGGTTTGTTTAATTTTTTTGTTATCATATTTCTATATTATACCATATAATAAAAATTGTCAATAAAATTATTCTTTCCACCAAGAATCATCATTATCTTCTTGATGTTTTTCGATTTCTTTATCAAGTTCTTCAAATTTTTCGTCGATTAGTATAGTTTCACCCTCTAATGCAGCTAATCTTATCAACAGATTATCTAACTTTTTCTGATTTATTTTCTTTGCACTATTAATTTCTTTTATAAATTCTTTTACTGTAAATAATGCTTCATCTAAATCCGCTGATAATGATTTAATTTTGTTTTCCATGTTTTGTAATAATTCTAAAAAAAATTAATAATAAAATTTAATTCGTTTATCGAAATTTGCAATATTTTCTGTAGTTTCCCAATAAGATTCTGCGTTATTTAGTTTATAAGGAATTTCTTTACCATTTGCAATAATATTAACTACTTTTCCTTGTTGTATGAAATATTTTGCTAAATTCTGATAAAACTTTTTACCTTTTTTATTAGCTACTGCATCTGATTCTATACCCAAGAAATGTTTAGAGTAATAATCCATAATTAATCCTCGAACCAAACCTAAAACAGAATCAATTTGCCACAACCCACCAATTTCCATTATATTACCTTTTGGGTTATATTTTATAAATGCTGAAATAATCTCCCAAGGCGATTCTCCACTAATAAAGAAATCCCAAATATATCCTTCAGAAATTATTCTATATAAATCATAACTTTTATCATTAATAGTTAAATTCTCAACGTATTCGCTATCTCTTATCCTTTCTACTGCCCAACTATGATTTAATTCTTTATTATTTAAAAAATCAAAATATTCGGATTCGTAATATAGAGGAGATTCAAATACAGGAATTCTATTAATAGGAACATTTTTGTCTTTTTCTGCTTCTTCATTTAATTGATTTATCGTAAAATCAAAATAATCATTAACACTTTTTCCTTTAAATTTGCTTGTGTATATATTTAACTTCATATCATTTCCCGCTTTTACTCATACGAATTTTAATACAATCCCACATAGTTGGAAGATTTGGTTGTAAGAGTTCCGCCTTGGATGGAATAATTAAAACTCCCACAACTAATAATATTCCGATTACAATAATTAAAATTTCCGATTTATTCATATTATAATACATCCTTCCATTTTTCGAGCATTTCTTCAGTAGATAGATTTCCTTTTTTAGGATTTATTTCACATCCTTCTAATGCTTTCCCTAATTGTTCATAAAGTTCTTTCGCTGCATTCAAAGAAAGTCGCACAGAAGGTTCAGCAAAACTTATCATAAATGTATCCTCATAATCAATTGAAGGATTTTCAGGACGTTCTTCCTTATATACTCCATAAGGAAGCTTAATTGAATAATTATGCACACATGATTGAACAATATCAGGAAATGGGCGATCTAACGCATCTTGTAATATTTTAGGAATTTTAGGTTCAATATTATGGTTTAGTTTTTCTGGTTGTATTGACATTCCTGCTCTATGTTCCGCAAAATTTTCACATGAAGGGCAAATCAAATCTTCTGTATGTCCTTCTGTGATAATTACTCGACAAACATTACATAAAGTTGCTCCTCTCCCATTATTAAATTTATAAATTGGATTCATATTCAGTTTTTGTTCTATTATATCGTTCATTGCTTTCTAACCCCAACATCAACATATTCAGTTTTTGGAGTATATGGAAAAGTAACAACCACATGAGAATCCTTACCAGTGAAAGATGAAGTTTGTTCTACACCTTCTTCATCAAAATAATGTTCTGTAAATACTTTCCCTTGAACATCATAACATTCACCATTTTTATCTTTAAAAACTCTACTACAACATTTATTCTGATATTTTGGCTTGACTCCCATATAATAAACATCATTCCATTCACTATCTTCTCCTATTAATGGCGATAAAGTTTCAAACGCTAGAACCTTTTCCAGAATATTCAATGCATAAGCCGCAGAAAATCCTGAATGGCCTTCTTTGGAAAACTCTTCAACCATGTGAAGAATATGGTTTCTCATAGCAACTTTCATAACATCATTACTATCTTCCGACATTCCGATTATATCCAATTCTTGTTTTGTGTGTTCTATTAAATTCATATTGTTTGTATTATAACTCACTTCCTGTAGATGTCAAACGCAGCTATCAATTCTAATCGTAAGTTTTCTCTACATGATTCCCTCGCTTCTCCAATAGCACCAGTTGAATCCACTAGAAACTCCAACATAGCAAAACTCAATTGTTCTTTCGATAAATGTGATAATTCATCAGGAACTATTCCATAACCACGATATAAATCATAAACAGCACCACTTGAAAATTCTCCCACTGGTTTTTTATTCATAATTCAAATCTTCTATTGTTGGGCGGGTCAATTCTTTTGGGGTATCTGTCAATTCTTCGATAAATTCTTCAACATCACACAATTCACCATCAATCCAAACCTCTCCATCTTCATCTTCTCTGATACCTCTGAAAAGCCCTGAACCTTCAGATTTTAAAACTTCCCATTGGATTTCTGTAGGCCGAACATTAATATATCGTGAATCCTCCCATAAAACTTCCGTTCCTTCTTTAAACCAAGTATCTGCGTTTGCTATGAGTTTAACATATTTCATAAATTTAGTATTTTATCACAACTTGAGCATAACTAGGAAAATTTTTATAAACTTCTTCGCTGTTAGTTATCAATATTCCTTCTTGCCCATCAAACCAACTAATAGAATTATCATCAACTTTAATTGTGAATGGATGTTTCAATGAGGAATTAAATTCTTCCACTAATGGGATTATATCTTTAATATCAAAATATTCAGAATACCAAAATGCATCACCATCTCCACCAGCACTAATACATTCTTCAAACAACCAAACTATTAGGTTCTTTATATGTTGTATGTTTATATCACCAATTTTGCAGTATCTCATGATAGTATCCTTTATAACATCCATGAATCTTTTGTAATAATTCAGGATTTTCAAATATATTACCAATTATCATAGCATCACCAAATTGCCCATAGGTATCTCTAATTACCCACCCTGGATGATTGTCGTGTCCATTATCTGTTCTTCTAACTAAAACTGTATCATATTGGAAATTTTTATCATATGTTTTAGTTCCCTCTTTATATTGAATAAAATCTCCGTCATAAATATCTATACCATTCGAATCTTGAATTCCTATATATTGCTGCCAAACTAAATCTTTTTCAATAACATAAGTTCTTAATGCAGCAAAATCATCAAAAAAATCACTTAACGGATTTCCTTGCACTACATAAATGTTCCTTTTCGGACACCAAACCCTAAATTTTATTTCTTGTTTCATAATATTTGTTTTCCATCTTTATCAATATATACAGGATCATCAAATCCTCCTTGTCCACAATCATAACATTCCAATTCCATAATAACCGCAGCAGAAGGATCAAATGGTTCACGATCAACTAACTTCTCTCGTTTACATTTTGGACATTTAAGTTTTATTTTATCGAGTTTCATGCTAGTTTAATATATTCTAAATACTTTGGATATAATTCCGTCAATTTTTTAATCCTCTCAAATTCCGCTTTAGAAATCGTCCATCCTCCATAAGTTTCATTTTTAAATGTTCTATTTGTGAAGTGTAATTCTCTTTCGAAAATAGAATTGATGAAAGTTCCAGATATATGTATTGGGACATCTATACTTTCCCATATTTTATCATTTTCTTGGGAAACAATTTTAGTGAACCATTGGACGCTATTATCAATTATTAGGTAATATTTCATATTTTATTATGTTGTATATATACATCTGCAATAATAGAAACTTTTGCATTACGCACTTGTTTTCTATTAAAAATGTTCATCCACAATTTCTTAAACCATGACCAAGAATTATATACCGTTTTAACATCAATACGACAGTTATCAGTAGGCAATGTTTTTAGTATTGATTCTTTAATGTTGTTCGTTGTAGTTTCCGTTATAGGTTCGAAAACATACCCTGATAATGTTTCTTTCAATCTTTGCTCTAGTTCGTTATTATATATTGTCATATTATTTTAAAATTTCAGGATGTTCTAATATATTTCCAATTACCTCTACATCATATATATTATCAATATTGCAGCTTGATTCAGAATATAAATGATTAAATGAAACTACCCATTCCGCAATATTACTACTAGGATTTGCATACCAAATATGTCCAATAACTTCTTGGCCTTCTCTTATCCAATCTTCTATATCATAATCGAAATATTGACATTTAACTTTCAATAAATCCCCCTCATAAATTTCATTTCCGTTTATATCCTTTAATCCAGTATATTGTTGGATAATACAATCACTTATAAGATATGCTCCTCCACATTTTCCTAAATATGTCATATATCCTTTTCTATCCGTGCTTTCAAACATTGGGTATAAATCTGTCCATTTCTTATCTACAATACTCCAAACTCTAAATTTTATTTCTCTGGTATTCATATTTTAAATTTCCCAAGTTGTCCAGCTAACTCTATCTCCACACTGTTCGCAATTATGTTCATCAAAATCATAATCACTATATTGAAAAATCTTTACAAAATCTTGAAATTGCACTGATCCTTCTTCTAATTGTATTTTAAATTGTTCATACAAATAATCAAGAACTTCTAATTGTTTTTCTTTGGATATATCAATTAAAGATATTCCATTAATAGTAAAATCAAAAGCTGTGCATCCTTCAATTTCTACGAATTTATATTTTGTAATCATATTATTTTGTTAATTCTTCCCAAGTGAAACTATTTAAACATTCTTGTTCTTCTTCCGTTAGATTTCTTTGTGATCCTAGAAGGTTATCCGCAAAATCTTCAAGTTCCTTTTCTCTATTTAAACCAACAGGAGGATACCAACTTACATGCGCATCCACTGTCCTCGTTAGCAACTTAATATTATGTTCCGAAGGTTCAATTACTACCACTTTATTTTCTTGCGTTAATCCTACAATATAAGAACCATCAAAATCCTTAACGAAATTTTTCAAATCTTCACTTAAATCACTATCCAATATTGCGGCGACAGTAACTAATCCTCGTTCGTCTCTTAAATCTTTCATAATTGTTTTTTATATATTTTAATTCTATACTCCGAAAAAGAACTAGTATTTCCCCAATAAGCATTCATATCGTCTATATCAAATTCTTTATCATCTCTTGTTATTACCGTTACAGTATATCCCTCTTTAGTTGCACTGTCAATTATTTTTTTCCAAAATGCTTCTCCTTGAGTGCTATGTTGTTTATCACTAATAACAAAACTATAATTCTTTAGATAATACGAAAACAATAATTCTCTAGCTGATCCTTTATGTCGCATATCATTCCATACCCCTAAAGATTGAATTCCATTTTCAGGAACTGATTGAAACATATAATAACAACTAATAAATGGTTGTTTCGTTATCCAATAATCCATAAACCGTCCAGTAACATAGACATCCCGATACAATCCCAATTCTACGCTTAAAGGAGTTTGGTTTATAATATGTGGATAACTTTCAACTACATTCTTTGCATTTTCTACATTGAACATCATATTATCCAAATCTTCTCCATAATTTCTACCAATCCTTTGCGGAGATTCTATGAGTTTCACTTCTTTCTCTCTATAATATTCAAGAAATGTTTTAAAATTTGAAGTCATAATTTCATCTTTTCACTTGTTTACCATAATAGTGATATTTTTCTGCATCCTTTTTCGAATCATATCTATTCCATTCTCCGCACTCCAAACATATAGCGTCAACCCAATAACAATCATCGTTACTGCACCAATTTCCTGTATCTGCCCCATACTTACAATACGCTGTTTCGTGATTACATGCTGCTCTAATTTCTTCAATACGAGCTTCCGCAATATCAATTTTCTTCTGTAATTTTATAATTTCTTTATTCATACTAATCCTGTAATAATATTCTTTTGGTCGATCAAATAATTCACTTCATCCGCATCAACTCTAAAATTATGGTGGGTTGACATTAACGAAACAATATCATTAATCGACATACCTCTCAAATAATTCGAATAAATGGTTTCTACTACATTAATATTCCATTGTTCTAGAGGCAATAATACAAAAGGTGATATATTTTTAGATTTCATGTTTAAAATTTAATTAAAGGTTTCCACCAATGCTCATTATTCAAATACCAATCTATAGTATTCTTAATTCCTGATTCAAATGTATGAGAAGGTTTCCAGCCTATAGTATCACGAATTTTACTAGAATCAATAGCATATCTCCAATCATGCCCCTTTCTATCCTCCACGAACGTAATCAAACTCATAGGTTTACCCAAATGATTCAAAATAGTTTCTACAATTTCGATGTTCGGTTTTTCGTTATTTGATCCTATATTATATACTTCTCCAGCTTCTCCATCAAATAAAACAGCCGCAACAGCAGAACAATGATCATCAACATGAATCCAATCTCTGACATTGTTTCCCGTTCCATATATAGGTAAAGATTTATCATTCTTCGCCAACAATATCATTAATGGAATCAATTTTTCAGGATATTGATAAGCACCATAATTATTCGAACAACGAGTAACAACAACATCCATATCATACGTTTTGTGATAGGACAATGCAATCAAATCCGCAGAAGTTTTACTGGCAGAATATGGAGAACTTGGTTGTAAAGGTGAAGTTTCCGTAAATGCTCCAATATCTCCTAATGATCCATATACTTCATCCGTTGATATTTGCAAAAATCTTTTAACTTTATGATTCTTTGCACACTCAAGAAGATTACTAGTGCCTAAAACATTAGTCGTTACGAATATTTGTGGAGTGTAAATGCTTCTATCCACATGAGTTTCTGCTGCAAAATTAACCACATAATCAAAAGAATTTTCCTGAAAAACTCTATTAATCCTTTCATCATGTGAAATATTAGTATTATAATGGTTATATCTATCTCTATACCCTTCCCATACATCATGCAAATTTGTATAGTTTCCAGCATAAGTCATATTATCTACATTCGTAATATAAACATTCAAATAATGTTTAAGCATATATCGAATGAAATTACTACCAATAAATCCATATCCACCAGTAACTAAAATGTTAATTTTCTTGTTCATATTTTATTCTTTCACTGCAAATAACAGAATATTATCTTCTTCTGCAAGTTTATCTTCAAAATGTATATTAAATTCTGTGAGAAATTTATTAAACAAAAATTTATAAAAATCAAGACGTTTATTGTCTTTTTTATCTACTCTAACCATAAACGCTTTAATGTTTCTCATATTATTTCTAATTGATATTCTATCTAATATAGCATTTTTTAGTGTGATAAAAAGTTCTTTGGCATACATTTGAATTTCTCCCGTTCTTTCAAATCTTCCCATTTCATCTTTAAACATAATAATACAAATATATTCCGAATCATTAATAGTTGCGAAATGTTTTTTATATTCTGTTGCTAAAATATTATCCTTTTTATATTCAGCATTAACCCTTTTCTTATCAATACTACTTTTTGCAGATTTTCCATTCACATAGTTAAGATGTAATTGAAATGTTTTTCCATTATGTAGAACAATTTTATATACATCTTCGGTTCCATCTTTAGTGGTAATATTGCTATGTATCCTATCAAAACTTTCCAAAACATAATCATAGATATCCATAGAATTTAAATTTGAAAACTCTTCATCAATCTTTATAAAATCTTCCCATATAAAATCCGGCTTGTCTACTACAAAATAATCAGTTTTATGAATAAAATCATATAATTTTTTTATGTTTTTATTATCACTATTCATATTATTTCAACAATTCAGGATTTTCATAAATATTACCAACAATTTCATAGTATTTATTTTCTGCTTTAAGATTCCATTGTATACTATTATCTATCGCAATCAATATCCATCCATTGTAATAATTATATTTGAAACTACCATCCGCCCAAGTTACAATCATTAAAGATCGAGTATTCGTTTTTATAAGATCACCTTCATAGATTTCAATACCATTCATATCATTTATTCCAGTGTATTGTTCTATAATCCAATCATCATCTATAAAAGGAAACTGAAATTCATAACGGAAATCATGATCTTTCTCCCACATAAACCACAATCCATCATCATTTTCTATCTGCACAAATTTCATTGCACCTTCTACAGTTTCAAAATCTGGCGTATACCATGCTCTAAATTTTAATTCTCTTTTCATATTATTCTTCTTTTGGTAGATGTTTAATATTATCATGCAAAATATCATAAGCGGTTTCATAATACTTCAACAAACATTGAAGATCAACAAACCATTCATCTTGATCTGAAGTCGAAATAACCGCAGAAGTTTCTAAAAGATTGTATAAAACATCTAATACATCAAAAAATTTCTTGCGATATATTGTCAATTCTTCTTTATATTTTTCTCGTTCTTTAATTGCATTCAAAGCTACTTGACGTTCTGCTGTCATTGCATTTGTTTTTAACCCCTCATGAAAAGTATAAAATATATCTTCTACATCAAATGCCTTTCTACAAGAAGTTTTTTCAAATTCTGACATTGCATTACAAGGAATTCCATTATTTTTATATGCTTCCTTCATCTGCTCCGCTACCTTAACCGCATATATAGGAGGATAATCACCAATACGATACGGAACTATAGCATCCTCAGTCTCCTTCGTGATATTTCTCAAATCTTCTTTAAGTTTCTCTATTTCTTGCATATTTTCATGTTATCACAAAAAAACAAAAAGTCAAAATCATATGGATTTCTTCTTAGTATATTTTTTGAAAACTTTCTTAAATGGTTTACTATATACCTTCATCATATCAAGAGAAACCTCATCAAAAAAATCATCAGAAGGTCGATGTGTTGAAAGATATGCATGAATTTCATCATCATATACTTTTGGCGTATATCCCATAAATTTCAATTGCTTGCCCATATAATACTTCAATTTTTTTGGAAGATTATTAACCAAGGCCAACATCTCTTGTTTATACTCGGCATTAGTATAAAACAAAGCATGTGCCAATTCATGTTCAAACACACAACCATATGTAGTATCAGTTCCTATAATGTATGAACCACTCTCATTTATTTGATCTAATATCTTACAATCAAAAATTTCATCGTATGGAGTTTGATATTTATAATTTAGTTTTTCGTAACATTCCTTCGCAATATCAAAAGGCAAATTAAATCCTGCCCAATCAGAAGCATACGTGAACGCTCCTGATCTTTTTGACTGTGCAGAATACCACTTCATAAAATCAAAAAAACAAAATGCCTTATTACGAAATTTTGCACTAGGAGATTCGTAATATTCCTGCGCTCTCAAAAATAATAAATTCCTATCATATGAATTAGGAACAATAACCGCATATATTTTATCCGCAATTTTTTGTATTGTCAATTTTATTTGCATTTTCAGATTATATCACAAAATTTAATAAGCACAATAAAAATTTACACAAAAAAACCGAAGGACATTAATCCTTCGGAAGTTTAGAACACGGTTGAGATTAAACCGTTTGTAGTATCACCTTCGGAACATTATAGTATAATTGCGTCATACTTTCTTTCCTTATCCTCGTAACCCCTACTTAAAGGCAATTACGACTGATACCAAAGCTGCTTTTTTATAGATGTAGCATTTCATCTGAAATGTTAAGTTATTCTACCTTCCTCTTACACTCAAGCTTGCGACCTGTTCAACTCCGCTAAGAGTTTAGCTGCGATTCCGATAAACAATCTGAAACCTTGCGAGTCTCACACTGCCCTAATTATGTTACCATTTAGGGATTAAGCCATTTTCGCTTAACATCACCAACGACTTTGCTGTTTGTAGTAATAATCGGATTTGAACCGATAACATTTAGTTTAATAGAGTTATCATAAGCATAGAAGAATATAACTATTTTCTAGATTTATGCCTTAAAGACTTTTTATTCTATTTTATAGGATTTAAAAGGAAATCTATAACTCAATTTAGATTTCTTTAATTTGGAATATAACGTTTCTATGAACCAATTTTAGTATTTGATCTACCATTTTCTTCCAATGAGTAGGAAGAATACTAAAACCAATTCAAAGATATATTTTATATCCATTTTTATTATCATCTTTCAATGATAAAAATTGTTTTATTATAATAGTATTTATTCTACTTTATATCAAAATCAAGAGATAAATATAAAAATAATTTAAATTGTATAATATTTTTCTTAACTTATCTTAAAAATGTTATATTATGTATTAAGTTTTATTAGACTAATGCGCTACCATTGCGCTATATTGCAACCTATCCAAGTGGAGCGTTGGTTGTAGCCTCATTCTCTTTTGAAGAACGGATACTACTCCACTTATATCTTTCTCTTGCGGATACTTGATGTTATTTCTAGATCGAAGCTGAAAATTAAAGTAATCAACTTAAACCTATCATAATGCTACTAAGCCCTTGGTTGCTTAACGACCTCGAACCTAATAACTCCCCTTTACTGTCAAAACTCAATGTTTGGCATAGAATCGTTTCAGACGCTACTCTTTAGAATCAAATATACTACAGTGTTACCCTCATATATCTAATTCCCGATTCCCATTTTCGCTTATACCTCACGAGTATGAGTCGTAAGGATACCAGGCGGGTTTGCATAAATGTCCATATTGCTATGGTGCGGCTCTGTAGGAGAATTCCGCTTTCCTCACCTTTCGATGATGTATCTTCATCTCCACCTTTCGATGGAAATTGTTGGACGTTATACCGCCCAAAATTTTTAAAATGTAAAAGATCAAAACAAACTTCAGTTTGCTTATTGTTATCTTATTTATCCAAATCCGAAGATTTTTCTAAACAAGATTCAATTTATTGTTTAAGTAGTTTACCAGTTTTTTCAAATTGTCAAACTATTTTTCTAAACAAGATTCAATTTATTGTTTAAGTAGTTTACCAGTTTTTTCAAATTGTCAAACTATTTTTCAATTTTTTATTTCATCTAATTGATAGTTACTTCAATTTCAATGTTTAAGTAGTTTACCAGATTTTTAGAAATATGCAAGAACTTTTTTAATTATTCTTTAAAAATTTTAATATGCGTTCTTGGAATAGCATTAAAAGTGAAAACCGCATAACATATTTTCGGAATCTGGACAAATGCCATATCTAAAAAATACTCTTCATCAGTATTAAAATTTGGTGATACTTCTAATGCAATCATATCCTCCACATTTTTATTTTTATCTTTTGCCAACATTTCTTTTAATTTGGGAATGCATTTTTCTGGATCATTTGTAATAAATAAATAAATTCGATTTCCTTGATGTGAAAATGTTGTTCTACTATCCTTCGCACAAAGCCCAATTTTCATTATTTTATCCAATATACTTTTTTCCGTTATATGAAACATTCTAATTTTATTCATAGGAAATTTAAGAACAACAGGAAATTTTGGTTCCATTTGATATAACTTTGTAATACTTCCTTTATAATTAAAATTTAAATCTTGTTTTGCAATAAAATATCCACATTGATCTAAAATTCTTTGCATTTCTTTTAGATCATTAAAATCTTGGTCAAAAATAAAAACTACAGTATTTGGATTTTTAAGCTGTGGGCGAGTTACATATCCAATTAAAAGATTGTCTTCCTCTATATGAACGATTCTACCTTTAAAAGCATAATTCATTGCAGATTTAAAATTATCAGAACTATACGAAAATATCAAACCTTCTCGTAACATAACTTTTTGTTCCGTCCGTTGAAAGAACCTCGTATGTTTAAATATATTCTCCGCTAGTTCATCAAATTCCATAAGTCTTAAAAAAATTAGAATGGTGGCTAGTTTCCCAACCACCATTCTAAACATTCTTATCAGTTGTTCGTTGGCTTCTTCAAGAACATATCCCATTCAGGGAAATTATTCTTGTTTGTGATCTGTTCACAAGGCTTTTTCCCTCTAGGAGCAAAAGGTTTCCATAAAGGAAATTTACCAAATTTTTCGTGGGACATATTACCACGTTCTGAATTTAAATCCCTATCACATAAGGCGACGTTTTCCCAAGAATCCACACCGTTGAGTGAGGTTGGTACCAGATGTTCTTTACTCATCTGAGAAGGTTTCAACTTCTTGCCAGAATAAATACAAGTATCTTTGTCTCTTTCTCTCAATGCCTTCATCGTCAATTTAGGTGCTTTGACAATCAATTTATCGAAATGGGTTGCGATAATAACTCTTGGAATCAAAACCCTAGAATTTACCGTAGAAATATAATCATCCGTATCATTTACGGTAATATTCAACCATTCTCTCCAACGAAGAGGGGTAACTTGTCCATCCGCAGTATATAAACCAGTTACAGCACCAGCAGCCATGTCTTCCAAACTTTTTCTTACCGTTGAAAGCCCAATTACCTGCCAGTTCTTGTTTAGTTTTAATACTTCTTGATTTAGTTTGCTCATATTTTCTCCTTTTGTTAAATTACAGTTAGATAAAACATCAATTTTTATCTTTTTAAATGGGCAGGGACTGTAAGCTCCTACCAACCATAGAAGAAAGTGAATAACTTGGTGTTTATTCCGATCAACGAATACGGTTATGTATGCATAATACGGGTCTTCGGGTATTTCATAGGGTTACATACCTTTTCCGATTCGACTATACATACACTGGTTAATTACAGTAATAAAACAATTTAATTTTCTGATAACCTATCTTACGATTAAACCTTTAGATTCTATCTTATTTTATACCTTATCTTCCTCTTTTATTTTTGTTTCGAATATTAAAATACCCCCTCTCTTCTAATACTCTGTTCTTATTTAATCATAAATAATTTTTAAATCAACTACTATTTACATTTAATTCATATCATTCCTTTATAAAAATGTATATTATATGCGACTAGTCGCTAACACACATAATATACGGTGTTTATTGTTTATAGTCAAGTTTTATTTATGAAAATCAATCAGAAAATGGGTCATACGCAGTTTTTTCACTTCTGCTCTGGATTTTCTATTAATTTTTAACATTTTCAATCTTTCCGCTTCTTTTTGGTTTATTTTATTTATTTGTTCTAATTCTTCTGGAGTTATATCATCTGCTGCATCGCCTCTACCAAAAGTGCTTAAGAATTTATTAACTTTATATGCCATACCATGAACTTTAATATAAATGTCTTTTTCGTTCATACTATTACCACAACATTTTAAACAATCTATACATAAAGTTCCATCTATAGCATTAGTGCAAGGAATTTCATTTTTCTTTTTCACAAACCAATTAGGGGAAATTCTAAATGTTTTCCATCCCATATTTTTTGCAGTTTCGTATTGACTTGGAGTATCTATTGATGCCATCAAATATTTTTTATATGATGAAAACATTGGATTCTTCCATTGATGTGTATATCCAGTAATTCCTTTACTAACATTTGCAATTTTTTCAATTATAGAAAATGGTATTACAATAGGTTCTCCGTATGCTCCAAATCTTACATATTCTCCTCTAAATTTATCCCAATCTCCCATTTCTAAATATGTAGATATCTTACTTTCTACATTAGTATTATCAAATTTTGTGTTTGGTGGACATATACTTGGATAATTGCCTTTTTTATAGGATTGATAAATATTTCCAACGCCCTGTCCAAGGTTTACATAACATCCTTTACCTCTCATTGCACAATTGAAACATACTCCCTTATCCTGACCAGTTTTGACAGCAACAGTAGGTTCCACATCAGCAAGCATAATATAAACCTGAATCATCGGTCCAGTTTTTTCGTTTGAACTTCTATCATTAAATCCTGTAGCAATACATACAATTTTTTCACCATTAGAAATGCCATGATAAATAATATATCCATTAGAATTAACTCGTTCTTCGTTTAATTGTCGTTGATTACTATGGTATATTTCCTCTTTGGTTAATATACTTCCACAACAATTACATACAGAATTTCGTAATATTCCCTCTTGCTTAACTTCTGTATATGCCTTTTCTAATAAAATCTGATCTTTTGTATTCATTATGGAATATTTAATGCAAATCTTCAATAAAAACTTCCAAATGATCTTTTGTTATGTTAGAAAATGGTTGTCCTGTGCGTTTCCAATTAGGATCATATTTAGCATTTTTGGTATTTCCCCAACTACTAAAAATATCCGAACTTAAGGCATTATGGACTTCTTTTTTTAAAGCTTCAATATAAGTTTCAAAAGAAGTTTTTATCCAATCACCACGTTCGATTAGTATTTTATTTCTAGGAGTAGTTTCTTTTAAATGATGCCAAATATCCCCATAATAATCAAAAACTCGCATCTTTGGAATCTGTTTTTCAGGCCATTTCTTCTCTACATCATCAGGATCATATATCTTATTGCCTTTATGATCTTTCTTATATTCCCATTTTGTTGTTCCTCCCAATAAAAACAATTCAACATAAGGCCAAAGAAATGCATAAATACCTTTTCTTGCTGGAGGAGTATGAAAGGTAGGAGGAAGTTTTTTACCCTCTTCATCATCAAACGAAATTCCTATTGGTATATCATCCGGTTCATCAACATTCTTCCAACGCTTAAATCCTTTTTGTGGCACAGGAGATAACCCACCATAACGAGCAAATCTTACTGGTTTTCCTGCAACTTTAAAAATTTTCTTATTTCTAACAAAATTTTCATATAAATCTTCTAACTCTTCATTCATCCCATTATTTTTTTGTATATTGTTTTTAATGTATCATTTTCATCAAATACATCACCAAAAATTTTCGCATATCCCTTTTCTACCCAAAGTAACCACGCAGTTTTCCAATCTATCTCTATATTTTGATTTTTACTCTCTTCGTATTTGAATTTATTAACGCAAGCACTCTGTAGCAACAATCTTTCGTTATATTTATTATCATGCAGAACCATCTCTTTTAAAACGCAATAATCATTTTCTCCTTTGTGGCATGGTTGATCACAAGTAATTTCATTTATAAGTTTTTGATTTTTTGTGCTCATAATATTAAAATCTTACGTGAAATTACGAAGAAGTCAATATTATTTATCGAAAATGGCGGAAAGTTGAGGATTTGCACCCCATGCACGATTGGTTACGGCACTACCTGTTTTCGAGGCAGGATCAGCATCGCTTGTCTGATTAACTTTCCATAAAGATTTAAAAGGGTGGGAGGAGATTTCCTCCCACCCTTCATTATTTAACTAATTTTAATTGTTTTTGGTTTGCTTTCCTCACTTCGTTTAAAAGTGATTTGCAATATTCCATTTTCAAGTTTCGCATCAACAGGATCAGCAACAACTCCATTAGGAACTGTGCTAGAGAAATACGCAGATTTCTTAGCGTTTTTACAATCAATAAAAAGAGTTTTCTTATCAATTGTAATTTTAATATCCTCTTTTGCGAAACCAGGAACTTCGACATCCACGGTAATATTCTCTTCATCCCCACCAACAGAGATAGGAACAAATGGTTTAATTACTGATGGAAAATCGAAATCATCAAAGTTACCATTCCACCGAGTAGGCCAAAAGTCAAAAAGGCTATGCAATGGTGATAATACTCTATCTGATTTCTTTACTATTTCTTTATTATATGTTGTCATGTTTTTTATTTAGTTTAGTTTGTAATCGCCTTTTAGTTTAGGTTAGTTTGTTGTATTTGTGGCGATATTGAACAAATACAAAATTATTTATCTTCAAAGTATTTTAGCACAACTAAAAATTTTGTCTATAATAAATCATAAAACTTTTCACAGTATTTTGATTGTCTTTATCTGTGTATATTTTTGCAGTCACATAACAATGAATCTTGCCATCTAAATAAGGCTTGTTATAAATATCCCACCACATATTATAAGTCCCAGGATCGTTATAATAATTGCATGGAGACATATCATATTCTGTAACTCCTACATTAGTTTCAATAGAAGATGTATATTCTTGTATTGACGAACATGAGGATAAAAATAACAATGAAATCAATACCAATATAACAAAACAAAAATCAAATATTAATTGTATTTTATCATTTTTCATATTACGGGATGAACATTGAAAACCGTCTCTAATTTTGCAATCTCAACTTCAATTTTAGGAACATAACCTTTCGGTAAACGATTCTCGATACCTGCAAATTCTACATTTTCATCAACCACAAAGGTTAAACGTAAATCAGTTAAATTTAGCATTATTTGAGAAGATGTCCAAACTTTATAATTTGTTCTATATGGTTCTAAATATCCTAAAACATTTTTTCTATGAGTTCTAAGCAATCTTAATAAATCTTCTGGTGTCTTTGCCATTCTTGCATCTTTATTAGCGAAAAATACACGACTTAACGTAGATTCTCTATCATCTCCATGTTGATACCCTTGATCAGGATAAGCAATACCGTGATTTGCTCTTACCACAATTTCATTCTTATCATGCTGTATAAACTTCGGCTTACCAAAAGATAATTTCTCAATGGATAACAAACCATCTTTATGTCCTATTACAGTATGCCCTCCTAACCCACGATGATACAAATCTAATATCTTTGCAATTTTTCTTATATCACTATATCCTAAAGCAGTTCGTATTTTATGCCCATCTTCATTAAGTTTTGAATTTTCTCGTTTCTTATCATCCGTTCCTTCTTTTTCATCTTCCTTACCAGTCAATGTAGTATTAAGAATTCCAATACCTTCAGCATTCATACCTTCAGCATAATCAGTATCAATATCATACATATACGCACATTCAATACCATTAATAATCTCTCTAACAATCTTTAGTTTCGGATAATAACAACGGTCACGATTTTTACACAGAATATATTTACCATCAATTAACGTAGAAACGGAAACACATTCATTCAATAGCTCATTAGCCTTTATTTGCTTATATGCTTCTTGTAATAAAATCTCGTCTTTCTTCATACTACTATTTAACAAAAATCGTATTACAAACCAGCTTTATCGAGTTTTGTATAGTATTTTGATTTTCCTGGTTGCACTAAATGATCCTTTGCGGTCTTTTTAGCCATTGCCTTTTCTATTCCTATTTTATTAGGGTCTTTTTCTTTAGGATCGCGGAAATGTTCTTCATATTCATCCTTTATTCCTTTTTTAAGTTCTTTAGGATCAACTTTATTATCAGGAGATTTTCTAGATAACCCACCAGGAAGTATTTTTTTAACCAATGCATCGAATTTATTCATAATATTACTTATCTAAATATAAGCAATCTATTTTCTATTCTTGATATCAGATAAAAGTTCTTCCAGAACCAAATTTAAGTTTTTAATTCCTAAATTCCCCTTTCCATGCACTCGCAAACCAACATTTTCATCTTCTACATCTCTATCTCCAATTACTAACATAGTATGAGATTTTTCTTGTTCTGCCTTTCGTATCTTATTTTTAATGTTATCATTCGACAAATCAGATTTAACTCTAATACCACTATACAATAATTTCATTTTAATAAATTCTGCATATTTCAGAACAGACTCGGTATTTTTAACCGTCATAATATTAATTTGTATTGGGGAAAGCCATAACGGAAAATTGCCATTATAATGTTCAATAAGAAATCCTATAAATCTTTCATGTGTACCCAATGGAGCACGATGAATACATAAAGGAGTTTCCTCAGTGTTATTTTCAGTTTTATATTTTAAATTGAATCTAGCAGGAACAGCAAAATCTATTTGGTTTGTGGCAAGAGTGAATTCTTTTCCTGCCGTTGACCAAACTTGAACATCAATTTTAGGACCATAAAATGCAGCTTCATTAGGAACTTCAACAAAATTAATACCACTTTTAATTAAAGCATTACGTAACATATCCTCGGTTTTCTTCCATAATTCAGGAGAGTCTACAAATTTCTGGCCGAGTTTAGATGAGTCGTGAGTAGAAAACCGCATTAAATATTTTTCAATACCAAAGATTTTAAAATATTTGAGATACATTTCATTAACTGCATTGAATTCTTTTTCAAATTGATCTTCGGTACAATAAATATGTGCATCATTCATTTGCATACTTCTTACTCGCATTAATCCAAAAAGTTCTCCTGATTGTTCATAACGATAACAAGTCCCATATTCAGCAAGTCGTAAAGGTAAATCACGGTAGCTTCGAGGAGATGAACCAAATATTTTATGATGATGTGGGCAGTTCATTGCTTTGAGATAATATTTCTCAATATTCCCACTCTCGCTTTCCATATTCATAAAAGGAAACATCCTATCCTCATAATATGGAAGATGCCCGCTTGTCAGATATAAATTTTCTCTAGCAATATGAGGGGTACGTACTCTATCATATCCCGCAAGAAATTCAGTTTCTTTTGCCAGTTTTTCAAGTTCTTCAATTAAAACCGTTCCACTTGGCAACCAAAGCGGAAGTCCTGCCCCCACATCATCATCAAAACAAAACAGTTTCAAAGTTTTCCCTATTTCCCTATGATCATTTATCTCTACCATATTTAAATTTTATCTACGTTTTCTTTATTCAGGTTCCAAATATGCCTCAACGCAATCCAATAAATTCTTTAGATTTGTAATTTTGAATTCTTTTCCTCCATTGAGAGAAACCTTCAATTTTTTCTTCCCACATTCGTTTTCCCAAATATACCAATCTAACCATTCATGTTTATCACCTAAAAGCATCGACAAAGTTTTAGTATAGTTATCAAAACCATCATATAAAGCTTTCAAAACTTTACAATCAGGATCACAACTATATAAACTTCGCAATTCATCGTAAACTTTTCCAATAACATGAAAATTATCTACCCAATCTTGCAACAATTTAAGTTTTTCAGTGCTGTTCATATTACTTATTCTCCTTTGAGAGTTGAAGATTAATTACTTCCTCTACTGCTTGTCTTACTGCATCTTGATAATCTCTTGTACCAAATCTACGGCACAATGTCTCCAATTGCAAAGACAAAAAGGAATTCGAAACCTTAAATTTCTTTGATCGGATTTTTTGGATGTCTCTTCTCGATAATGTTTGTAAGTCATTTGTATTCATAATGCTCATATATTATCACCACTTTATTGTTTTGTCAATGAGTTTTTTAAAATTTTTGGAGTTCCAGTAGGCTACGATCCTACATTATCTATGATAGTTACCGAAATAACCTCATTACGGCGATTTGAGTTCATCCACTCCATCACTTCCGAATACTCTCTCTTTTTATGAGAGGATGTTTACCAATTTCATCATGGTTTAGCTCCAAAAATTTAAAGTTCATATATTTATCAAAAATGGAGTGGGAGAGTGTTTTTCAACGAACCTTGGCATTTATGATAGCAACATCATAAATCTTCGGAGCAACCACCAAGCCTCCCCCACATTTAAAATTTTTCACAATCCTTAAATGATATTCCTTTCTTATCCTTTTCAGATATAACTAAAATGTCATTATCAGGCCACATAATATTCAAATCCGTATCATTCCATATAAGTGTTCTCTCCGCTTCTGGATTATATGGCTTATCTACCAAATAATTGAATTCTGCGGGAGATTCACCAACAACCATAAATCCATGCGCACAACCAGCAGGAACCCATACCTTATTCCCAAATTCTTCACTCAATAAACATGAATCCCACTTACCAAACGTTTCCGAATCTTTGCGCAAATCTACAAAAACATCATAAACCATTCCTTTAGTAACCCAACATAATTTTCCTTGTGCAGAATCCCCCACTTGATAATGTAAACCTCGCAAAACCTTCGGAAATGATACACTATGATTAATCTGAACAAAATTACAGCCCTCAATCTTCCCACCCTCTACAAACATTCCTCTGTTATCTATATTGTATTTATCATGAGTTAATATCTTTGCTCCAACCACCTTAGTATCAGTATATTTCATTTCTATAGTTTATCAGAAATATCAAAAAATGCAAATCTGGTGGGAATTGATGGTAACTCTCCATCTACTTTACAATGTCAACGTAATATGATAATTTTTCACTAAACTCCCAACTTTATAAAAATATCCACAAGCTTTTTGATGATATTTCGACCAAACTTATGCTTATACTTTACTTGAAATTTCCAAAATAACATACCCAAATATGAAAATTTTAATCCATCAAAATATCTAACCAAATATTTGTCGGATAACTTACTCTTTAAAATTCCATGAACCAATAAATGCGAATCATCTAGAAATTCTATAACATCCACATCAGAATCAAATACTCTAGATGTTGCTTCATATGCCGAACTCCCACATAAAATAACTGGATTAGGAAAATCAGTATTCACATATACTAAATGCGAAAAATCCTTGGTAACATCTTCCGAAGCTGAATAACCAAAAGGAACCTCTACTTCCCCTTCTTCAAGCTTTGGTGGTATATAATTTTTATTAAACCCAACAGTTTGATCAACAAAATCAAAAGCTTTAACTACATTCTTATCTGTATACTTGTAATAATCATCACTACTAATATAACCAATATCTTCTTCCTTTACTTTAATTTTAGAATTTAAAACTTCATCATATCTTTTTGATAATTCTAATGTTGGATTCTCTTGTTTTTTCGGTGTTTGTTCGCTCATATTTTTTATATTTATCTTATAGTTAATTTTAATCAAACTTTTGGTATTCCAGAAAGGACTTGCACCTTCATGAATTCTATTTACTCTTTCTAAAGTTTAGGAAACTTAGGAGATACTGGAATATTTAAAATTGGTGCTCACGATAGGTCTTGCACCTACACTGTCAACGTTCTCAACGTTGTTTCTCTGCTTTTGGAATACGTAAGCATATTATCAATTAGAGTTTTCTCTATTGTTTGAAATTCTACATTCCAAACAATCAAAAGTATCAAAATTATTTCCTTTATTTGGTTCACTTTCCCAAGATATTTCATGGCCGCATTCTAAAGTAATAATATATCCTTCATGAAAAGATCGATACTTACTAACTCTTTTATATCCAGCAATTGTCCAACAATCTATTTTTGTATTTTTCATAAATTTGGCGGAACGCTAAGGACTTGCACCCTAAACCATTTCTAGTTCCAATTGATTTCCAATCAATGTTCAACCTTGTTGAATTAACGTTCCATTTAAATTTTTCTTCTCATATACTGGCAAAAACATTTGAGATTCTTCAAAACTCTTATGCACTAAAGAAATTCCATTTTTCACACTATCTTCAATATCCCTCATAAATGGTGTCTGCCCTTTCGTATCCTTATTACCAGTTATATCTAGATAAGAATATATTAAATTTATTGCCATCTCTTCCAATGCATTAACGTTCATCTTCTCTAAATCATCAATAAGAGATAAACTATAACGAAAAATCTTATCATCAATAGTTATTTTTATTCTCTCATCAATAACAAATAAGAAATCTGTAGGAAACCTTACAAATATTTTCTTATCAGGAAGAGATTTTTGTAATATTTCCTGAAGTTTTCTTTCAAATTCAAATTGTTCAGATATTGTCATTTTATTCTTCGTCAAAAATATCTCCACCGTTTAAATATGCATCAACTTCTTCAACAATAACATTCCATATTTCATCTTCCGCTTCCGCACCATGCATCTTTTTAATATCCTTAATCATCCCATTGTCCCATTCTACTGTCATTACTGCACCATCAACAGTAATAGCCCTACGCTGATACTCCTTGTTTGATGTAGTATTCATGTTCTTCAATCCAAATACATGCCCTGGAAATTCTTCTCTCAATATCTCTAAAATTTTCATACTAGTATATTATCACAAGGATTTGAATTATCAATATCATTTTCAGATAATTGTTTTCTAATTTCAGATATAAACAAATCTATAATATATTGTTCCATATTCAATCCATAATAAAATTTGGCATCATCCACCATATCCTCATTCCAAGAAATTTTCATCTTCCTGCCATCAATCATTAAATACTTTCTAGGTGCAAAATCATTAAGTTGAATTTCATATTCTTTCAACTCTATAACATGATCAGGAAAGTGGTTTCTTAATACTTCTAATATATCCATTACAATATTATATCAGAAATTATTAACTTGTCAAAATTTGGTCCGGTATCTGAGTGCTGCCCTCAGTATCTCCTGATCCCAAGTCAGGCGGATTTGCTGTCTTCCTCATACCGGATATAAAATTGGTGCGTAGGGAGAGAATTTGCACTCTCACAGAATTAACGGGTGTTTTACAGACACTTGGACTCACTCTTGTCCAGCCGACGCAATAAAAATTATAATCTTAGTAATAGCCGATTTTCTGTATCTAGTTTTCTCATTTGACTATGTAATATTACTATCACATCTCCCCGTTTATAGAGAAGCGCACCAACCCGAAGATTAAAACGATCAGCACCAATCTATCTTCTGTTTGGCTTGCACCGTAACCATCGTGGTATTAACAAGTATTACTACTCTCCCATCGGTTCTGCTGTGGTGTATCGAACTTCCTCTGCAATCCTTTGAAAGGTGCAGCGAGAAACTGCCAAGATTAAAGTTTGGAGCCTGTTGAAAGACTTGCACTTTCCATATTTGAATTACCGATTCAATACATCGCTATCTATGTTTAACAGGCGTTTAAAAATTGGTAGTTCGTGACGGATTCGCACCCTCATGTGTCATAATTTATTCTATAGTTGAATAAACAACACCAAACGCTTTTAGTCTACCATTTTATTGCAAGTTTACGTAATTTTGCAATGATTTCGTGACGTTTAAGCTACAACTTATTGGCATATATTATTAAAAATTGGCCGCTGATAGATTATTTGCAAATCTCTCTATGGTGTTTCAAGCCATTACATTCCTACATATGTTAACCAGCGATAAAAAAGTTTCTTTAGAATCACATTTAAGGAGTTTCTTATAAATATCTTCTTTAATTATCTTAACTTTATTAATAGATTCAGGATTCTGTTCAAATACTAATTTCATTTTGTTTTCATCGTCTCCCCACCAGTAACCTTTAATTTCTAAATAAAAATCATAATCAACTAAATGAAAATCTGGAGTATACGAATGTTCACACTCATCTTTAATATAAGAGAAAGTGTAATTATTAGTCCCTATTTTCTTCCAAGAAATTTCCAATTCTTCCATTTTAAGTGCAATATTTCGTTCCCATGTTCCTTGAACTTTTTGACCACTTACTTCATACCATTTACATCTTCCACCTTTATTTTTCACCGACATTATTTTACTTAACTTTTTCTTGGTTTCTAAAGTATGTTTATGATTTTTCCAATATGGGGTATTTTCGGTATAAAACTTTTTAACAGACAAAGCATTTTGCATCACTCTAGAATCTGTTTCTTTTGATAACCCTTTATTCCAAGCTACATGAGTTCCTTTAGTAATTGAAACAAACCCTATACCATTTTCATGTTTTCTCCATATATGACTACCTATTCCTGATTTAGTTGTTGATTTGAATTCACATTTCGGACAAATATAGTATCCATCTATAAACATATCATCTGTTATTTTCCTATGAACTTTCTTATTAGGGTTATTACATGCCTTTTTATGTGCTTTGATATTCGAATTTGATATCATTCTATTACAATAAGGGCATTCGGTTTTTTGTCTCATATAATATATTTAACACATTCATATGAAATAAGTCTAACTCTTATCTATTAAAGCTATATTCAAATTGGTGGCTGGAGAGGTATTTGCAACCCCCTGTATGGATTTTCAGTCCACCACATTCCTACATATGTTATCCAGCCATTTTTAAATTGTTATATTTTATTTTGCATATAATCAGGAAATTTTATTGCAATCCCCTCTCCTTCATTTTCTCCAATTTCCCATCCATAACTGCAATAACTACTAAAATGTGTCTTTTCTTTATATCCTACTACATAATCTGTTGGCACGGTATGAGGAATATAAACAGTCACAAATTCCCCGTATCCACAATCTTTTTTAATCCCCACACAAGACATTCCATCATGTTCAGTAATAAACATATCTTCCGCATTAAACTCAATTGTCATTTTTAATTCGTATTTCATGTTGATATTATATTACAAAATTACATAATGTCAATATGATTTTAAATTGGAGGGCTTCAACAGGAACTTACCCTGTTCGTATTGTAACATAATCAATCTCGATCTTTCGAAGATTCACTCAGTATGATTATGGTATACTACAATTTCGCCCATTTAAATTGGTTCTAGAGGTTAGATTCACACTAACTTAGTCTTGTCGAAGGTTTTAATTTTTGACTACTTAAAGCTTCTATAAATTATTTTCTCGTAGTATGCCATGATAATACTCTTTGGACGCAATACTCATAATTTACTTACAGCAACTCTAAATTATAGGCGGGTTGAAATGTGTCACTCAGAACATTGCAATCTTCTCAAGCACCTTTTTATTGGCTAATCGAATTCGCCACGCCGATCTTGAAAATTATGGTGGAGAGCAGGGAGGATCGAACTCCCTGTCCTAAAAAAACTTCATTTATATATCTACATGCTTATATTCTTTAATGTATTCGGTAGCATAACAAAGAATAAAACTTTCTACCATAGTTAAATTATTTTCTAGCATCCGTCTCACAAATATAACGAGAAACTCGACGGACTATCCTATGCAGCACGTTTTCAAATATAGGAGTCTTTGAAACGTGGATTAACTTAAGCAGCTAACGCTAGTTCTGTATTATCAGCACTTATCTTTTCGATTGATTTTTAAAGAAGCCAACAATCATCTTCTACATGCAACAATAAACTCGATCTTTTTAGTCGAATCCAAGTAGCTCCCCAAAAATGGTAGGCATGGAAGAAATTGCATCCTCACCAAGAGCTTCGTAAACTCGTGTGCTATCTGTTACACTACACGCCCATTTAAAATTCTTCGCTAAAAATAATACCTACCAAGGCACTAAGGAATTGAACCATTTATTCTTAGCGAAAAGTAATTGTAATAAGTTCTAGAATATTTCAATTACTTTCTTTTATATAAAATTTGGTAGGCATGGAGAGAATCCCACTCTCACCCTTCGGTTTCGAAGACCGATGCGCTAATAATTACGCTACACGCCCATAAATTTGGGGGTTTAGTTCGGTTACTCTCCGAATCCGGTAAATTCACAGTTTACAGTGCTAATATTACACCACAAAACCCATCTAAAAACTTTTGGCATTGTATTTCCGCTATACGAAAAGCTAATATTCGTCATAACCACTACTCACAATCAGAAGATATCATTCCGATATTCTATAGTGGGGTTGGCTTATTTGATTCCCATTAACTTTAAAGGATTCGAACCTTTGATTCTGCCTTATTATCTAAATTCATCCAAAACTTACCGTAGTCGTATTGCAAATCCGAGCCTATGCAGTTTTGGCAGTATTATATGTTATGGAGTCCACGTTCCACTCCCGTAACCTTTATAATACTGAAATTTGATGCCCTGCTACCATTACACCACAGATACCACAAATCGTCATAACCAGCTACTATATCATATGATCATCTCTGATACTTCGTAGTGGGGTAGGCTTACTTGATTCATTGTTTATATACATGAACGGACTCGAACCGTTTCTTTCACCTTACATTCTTAAAAAATTACCGGATGGCTGATATCCCGCCTACCATGCCCTTTTAGAGCACCATCGATTTAGCAAATCGCGCTAGTCACTCGACTAGTTAACCATCCATATTAAAAAATTCTGAGTAAATATCAATCTCCCATAGGAGACAAATGTTATAGCTTTATTACATTAAGATTTGTTGTTACCATAAAAGCAATACTCTCACAACTCTAATCCGATTATTACTCAACGTTATCCGCTAAGATAACGAAAATTGGAGTGTAGTTAGGGGATCGCACCCTACGTAGGCTTTCGCCCAACTGGTTTGCAAGCAGCAAAGTTCACTAGCTCTCTCACTACACATTAAAAGTGACCCGCTAATATTTTACAACCATATGCAGGGCTGGTTGGATATGATTACTACCATATCAAAATTATTACCATGTTACATTTCCATCTTTAATCCATCCATGAAACTTACAACTACTATCTGGAAAATCACAGTTAATAGAAGGAGTTACTGATAGATTTGAAATGTCTCCAGATTTATTCCAAACTGCTCCAGAATCATAAATAGGCGGCAATTCAAAATTAACTAAAATAGAATGTCCAGAATCGCATTTCGGACAAACAAATCTTAATACTTTATCCGATCTTTCATTGTATCGAATCATCTCACCTTCTAGTTTCTCTAATGATACTAAATTACTCATACTATTATTTAGCAAACTTTTAATCCTTATAAATTCATATCAAAGATAAAACTTCATAAATATTAAAACCATTGCTAATAGATAAATAACTATATGAATAAAGATACCATACTTCTAGAAGAATTATATATGAAAATCGTAGAAGAGTTATCATAAGCATAGAAGAATATTACTATTTTCTAGATTTATGCCTTAAAGACTTTTTATTCTATTTTATAGGATTTAAAAGGAAATCTATAACTCAATTTAGATTTCTTTAATTTGGAATATAACGTTTCTATGAACCAATTTTAGTATTTGATCTACCATTTTCTTCCAATGAGTAGGTAGAATACTAAAACCAATTCAAAGATATTTTATATCCATTTTATCATCTTTCAATGATAAAAATTGTTTTATTATAATAGTATTTATTCTACTTTATATCAAAATCAAGAGATAAATAATTTAAATTGTATAATATTTTTAACTTATCTTAAAAATGTTATATTATGTATTAAGTTTTATTAGACCAATTCGGAAATGCTACTCTCATATGGCTAGAAAAAGATGGAACAGTTTATGATACAGAAGAAACCCAACATGGAATCTACGTAGCGGATAATGCCTCTTTATTTGGCGTGAATTATAACTTCGCAAAAAAGACTTTCGATAAATATGGAGACGAAGGAATTGATGAAGCAGCAGCAATAATGTGTGAACAAGCCTTCAAAAAAGGTTGGATGCGTGTTGTTAAAGTGCCTTGGAATAAAAAGATTTTCGTCGAAGGAAACGAACCAACAAAAGCACAAAAACATGTAATCGAAGATTGGTATTTCGAAGATACTAGTTGGGATGTCATTTGGCAAAGATGGGTTGGTAACAGTAGTTTGAAATTCTAAAAAATCTAAAGTTATAAAAATAATTCATTATTATGGGTTAAATTACAAGAAAAGTAAAACACATTTAGATAAATATAAATGTGAAGATAATAAGAGCAGTTAAATGCACAAACAAATTTGCTACTAAAAAGAAGCAAGATGTTCTTACATCTTTACTTGCCGAATACGGCAATGTTGTAAATTTCTTCATTGAATTCTTTTGGTTAAAAGATAAACTTCCAACTAAGAACGATCTTTTAAAACATATAGTTGATCTACCAATACAAACAACTTGGCTTTCAGCCAGATTACGTAAAACTGCTGCTAGAGAAGCTATAGATATGATCTTAGCAGTAAAAGAAAGATGGAAAGATAAACCAGATAAAATAAATAAACCAACACACCAAGGTAAAAGAATGTGCTGTTCTTCAACAATAGCAGAACTCCAAAACTCAAAATCTTCATTCGATAAATACCTTAAAATAGGTTCTGTTGGTAAGAAAATTAAACTAGAAATACCAATCAAAAAACATAAACAGTTTAATTATTGGGAACGTCAAGGCAGACGCCTTAACTCATATATTATAACTAAAGACTATACTCAGTTCGTTTTCGAAATCGAAACTGGAACTAAAAAGGATCAAGGTAAAACAATTGGTATTGATACTGGTATTAAATGTCTAGCAACTCTGTCCAATGGACAAAGAATAGGAGACAAAATAGAAGATATAATAATTAAAATCAATAGATGCAAACATGGTTCTAAAAGACAAAAGCAATTAAGGAATTATCTACGTCATTATATTGATACTAGTGCAAAAGAAGTTTTTAAGCAGAATCCTAATTTGAGTAGGATTATAGTCGAAAGACTAAGTAATATGAATTTTAAATCGAAGATTAAGCGTAAGCTTGGTCGTAAGATGAGAAAAACTATCGGTAGTTGGAACTACAGATATTGGCTATCTAGAATGGAAAGAAACTGTGAGGAGAACCGTGTTCGATATTCCAGTATAAATCCAGCTTATACGAGTCAATGCTGTAACCAATGTGGTCATACTGACAGGATGAATCGATCAAAACAAGATACTTTTTATTGTGTTAAATGTGGTCATACTGACCATGCTGACCATAATGCAGCTAAGAATATTTTGGATCGTGGAATCTCCCTAGTTTATCGTCGGGGGTAATAGTTTAAATTTTAGATTTTTTAGAATTTAAACAACGGTCAGTAATCAATTCGGACCACCAAAACCAATCACTCTGTTCAACGCAGAATAAAAAAATTGGCGGAAGACTGAGGAGTTGCGCCCCAAACCTTTTAGAGTTCCTTCTGTTTTCAAGGCAGAGTCAGTATCGCTTGTCTGATTAATCTTCCATAATAAAATTTAAAATTGGTAGGAGATAAAAGTGCCGCCCTTTTGACTCATGGATGTAAACCAAGCATTATACTGTTTAACTAATCTCCCATTACTAAATTTGGAAGACCCACCCCGATTTGCACGGAAGGACGATGAAGTTCAAAGCTTCATATGCTACTTTTACATCATGGGTCTATTAAAATCTTAGAAGTGTACGGTAATGCTCCGTATCGAGGCCCCAATCTAGGACAAAAAGTTTATAAAACTTTCTTGGCTACTTAGCCACACTTCCATTTAAAATTGGTTGCGGAAGGGCCGAACTCGAATCGGGCAGTTTTAGCTTATGAGACTAACGTGTTTACCTTGACACTACCCCGCAATATAAATCTGTAAACCCCATCATGGAATCGCACCACAATTCTGTCTTTCAGAGAGACTCGTAATAACTGTTATACGAATGGGGTATAAAAACTTGCGGAGATGGGATTCAAACACCATCATAGCATATTAATCATTTTGCGAACAATTAATACTATTTGCCAGAGTTATGAGCACTGTTAGCCTCTCAGGGCTTGTCTCCGCTATTTAAAAACTTTAAAAATTTGGTAGCAGAAAAGAGAATTGCACTCTTACAGTCTTACGACAATTGCTTATGAAACAATCCCCACACTAATACGGGTTGCTCTGCCATTTTTCAAAAATTGTAACCTTTACTAAAATTTTGGCACAATGCCTATGCTTAGTTAATAATACAAACTTCGAAAACTTGTATTTAAAACTCTTACATAACATCATATTAAAAAATTTGGTGGACCGTAAGGGATTCGCACCCTTCACACAAATATTGCAAGTATTCATCGCCCCTGTGGAACATGACAGCCCATATTAAAAATTTGTTGTAGTATCGAGAATCTACTACATTTATCTTCCGAATTTAACGGACGAATCTCGTCGTTTAAAGAAATTGGTGGAGAATATCGGCATCGAACCGATCTGAAAATTTCTGATTGCAAATCAGACGATCACCCAAGCAATCCCATCCCCCATATAAAAATTGGCACCAAGACTAGGACTCGCACCTAGATACCGTTCAAGACGGATTACACGAAGGTAACAACTTCGCCACTTACTAGTTAGTGTATCTTGGTATAAAATTGGCTCCAACGCTAGGTTCTGCCCCTAGACCGTCTCGCTTAACAGGCGAATGGACTACTGTTATCCCACGTTGGAATTTAAATTGGCACCGTTGACAGGACTCGCACCCGCTAAAAACAGCTTGAAAAACTGCTCACTCGACTCTTTGTATTCAACGGCATAAAATTTGATCATAAATGTATATTTGCACCCACATTTTAATATAAATTGATTAAATATAAATATGAAGGTTCAATTCAAACATACAGAAGAATCAAAAGCAAACTTAAGTATAAAACGGAAAGAATGGCTTAAAAATAATCCTGATAAACATCCTTGGAAACGTCATGATAAATTTAAATCAAAACCATGCGAAAACGCAAAACAGTTTTTGAGAGATAATAATATTCCATTCATTGAAGAATATACTCCAGAAAATATAGATAGAAATTATTCTATTGATATTGCATTACCTGATAAAATGATTTCTTTGGAGATAAACGGTAATCAACATTATAATCGAGACGGAACATTAAAACCTTATTATCAGGAAAGACAAGATATATTAGAAAAAGCTGGATGGATAGTATACCAAATACATTATTCTGCATGTTTTAATCTTGATAAGTGGAAAGATTTTTTTAATATACTTAAATATGCTGTGGTTAAAGTCGATTTCGATTATTTTACATATGTTCCTAAGAAATTAGAAAGAAAAACACTACATGATAAATGTGGTTGTGGTAATAAAAAACTTATTAAGTCTAAAAATTGTTTTATATGTAATAATAAAATGCCTAAAATATATAAAAGAAAAACTGTTAGACCAACAAAAGAATTACTTACAAAATTAATATGGGAAAAACCATTAACTAAAATAGGAAAAGATTTTAATGTAACCGATAATGCTATAAGAAAATGGTGTAAATTATATAACATAACAGAATTTCCAAAACGTGGATATTGGCTGAAATCTAAATTGGTAAACTAGATGGGACTTGCACCCCACATGTTTTCTAATTACTCTTTCACCTGTTTAGAAGACAGAGGAGATACTAGTTTGTTTGGAGCCGTATAGGATATTGCAATCCTCCTGCTATATTACGAGTATAGGCTGTGTGCTTACATACGGCATAGAAAATTGGTGCGTAGGAGAAGAATTTGCACTTCCACAGATTAACGGGTGTTTTACAGACACTTGGACGCACTCTTGTCCATCCTACGCATAATTAAATTCCCGGTATGGACGAGTGCTGCCCTCGCTTAAACTTGATTGACAATCAAGTATCGATGCTGTTCGAACTCCATACCATTAAAAATTGGTCAAGTTATGTAGATTGCCTCCACTACTAAGGTTTACTTGCACGACCTAGCTATATTTAAATTGGCGCGACATAGGGGTTACGCTCCCCTGACTCCTCTTGGACAGAGAGATAGGTTACTATTACTTCAATGTCGCATTTAAAATTGGTAGCCTCAGATGGATTTTCACCATCTTCTAAAGGTTGAGAACCTATGATCCTGTGTCATTAGACGATGAGGCCATTTAAATTGGTCGGATACCAGAGAATCGCACTCTGTCACCCCACTTCCAAGGCGGGTAAGCACACTTGCGCTATTCGTATCCGTTATAAAATTGGTTTTCGTTGCAGCTTTCGACTCTGCTATAGTAGCTACAAATGCGATGTGCTAATGCTACCGTGTTTCCCATGCAATGCCTCTCATATACCCTTTATGGTATTGTCACTGATTTATTATAAGTGCCTGTCTAGCCTTTCTACTAGCTCACGTTTTTTATGGTTAGCCCATCGCATTGTTACACTTTATCTTCTATCAGCGTTTTACATATACTATCTATTACCCACATATACTATACAGTTAGACAAAACATCAATTTTTATATTTTTAAATGGGCAGGGACTGTAAGCTCCTACCAACCATAGAAGAAAGTGAATAACTTGGTGTTTATTCCGATCAACGAATACGGTTATGGATGCATAATACGGGTCTTCGGGTATTTCATAGGGTTACATACCTTTTCCGATTCGGCTATACATACACTGGTTAATTACAGTAATAAAACAATTTAATTTTCTGATAACCTATCTTACGATTAAACCTTTAGATTCTATCTTATTTTATACCTTATCTTCCTCTTTTATTTTTGTTTCGAATATTAAAATAACCCCTCTCTTCTAATACTCTGTTCTTATTTAATCATAAATAATTTTTAAATCAACTACTATTTGCATTTAATTCATATCATTCCTTTATAAAAATGTATATTATATGCGACTAGTCGCTAACACTAAACGAAATTGTTGGCACGGAAATGAGGTAACGCTCCCCTTAGTATGAATACGCTAGTTTTGGAGACTAGATGCAATCCTTCTTGCGAGTTTCCGTATGATAAATTGTTACAACGGGTGGGCTTCGCTCCCACGGTGAGGCTTGTAACCTGTCGGATTAAAAGTCCGATACTTTCGACTGGACTAAGTGAACCGTTGCATTAAAAGTGGTGGGGTCACGGGGACTTGCACCCCGACTTAACGATTTAAAAGACCGTTGTGCAGCTATTACACCATAACCCCATTATAAAAATTTGGTGGAATCGGAGGTAGTTGCAACCTCACGAATGGTCTAGTTAAGAGCTAGTTGCCCGTCTACTGTAGCTTCGATTCCTTTTGTGTCGTTATTTTTCTATGGTTGAAAAAATAACACTAAAATTGGAGCACATGATGGGTATCCCGCCCACATAAACTTCTTTGGAAGAGAAGCGCATTAGTTGTCTGCCACATGTGCATTAAAATTGGAGCCTACAGAGGGACTCGCACCCCCGGTGAACCTTGCGGTTACAAGCTTACAAAGCTAGTCCTATCGCTACTAAGGGATGTAGGCATTAAATTGGAGCCGTATAGGATATTGCAATCCTCCTGCTATATTACAAGTATAGGCTGTGTGCTTACATACGGCATTAATAAAATCTAGCGCATAAGGGTTATGCTCCCTTGTCTATTCCTTGAAGGGGAATCGTCCTAGCTATTAGACGAATGCGCCATTTAAAATTGGTAGTTCTAGAGTTGGTTGCAAACTCATCCATAATTTCTTGAGAATTATCGCTCTGCTCTTGGCGTATAGAACCATTTTTGAAATTGGTGCCTATGGAGAGATTTGCACTCTCACTGTTCGGTGTCTAAGGCCGATTTCTCTGCATTGGAATACATAGGCATGTGTTATTAATATTTTCTATAGTTGGAAATATCAAAACTAAAAATTGGTGCTCATAGTCGGTCCCGCCCCGACACTGTTCGAATTTTAAGTTCGATTTCTCTGCGTTGGAATATATGAGCATTTTGAAATTGGTTGCGGGGAGTGAAAATTGCATTCACTGTCAAGAAGCTTATGAGACTACTGCTGGTCTACTCCAGTCCACCCTGCATATAAATTGGTCCCTCGTGTTGGCTTTGCTCCAACCACCTAACGGTTATCAACCATTTGCTCTCCTGAATGAGCTAACGAGGGATTAAAATTTGGAGCGGGTAATCGAAATCGAATCGATATTTTCGCCTTGGCAAAGCAACGTAATACCACTATACCATACCCGCAAATTTTTATTTAGGTTAACATTAAGAATTTATTCAGAAGGTATATATCATTCTACCCATTATTGGATGGGTATGTTAGCCTAAGAAATTGTGAGACTTGCCAATAATTTTATATAATTGGCAAGTCTCTTTTGGGAATACTGCCGAAATTTTTAAGGTTTGGCAGTATTCCCAAAGTTTTGTTACAGTTTGTTATGAACTAGTGGTATGGGTTTCACGCCATTTGACTAATTCCTGTAACGGTTTAACTATAAAGAACAAACACCTATTATTCCGAGTTTCGCTATTTCTATTGATAAGCCGATTTCTCTTTCGAGGGTGTGTCGGACATTCGTTTCGCTTCTGGTTGAAACTCTCAAAACTCCTTTTAAATTTCCTAAATGGCCTACTATATTTCGGTGTTCCACGTATTCAATTATATGTAATTAAAATTATTATATTTTTGCAATAAAAAACTCGAACCTTTTTATTTTTCGGGTTCGAGTTAAGAAAACTTTTTATAAGTCTAACTATTTTCTTAACTCGTTTGCCCTCCTTGTGTATACTGTTCAAATGACCAGCAACGTTCACAAGTGGGCAGACTATTACCATTAATGGATTTTCTATCCATCTTGGTAAGTTGTCTTGCTATATGTAAGTTCGCTTTCATTTTTGAAGATTTTGGTTATAGTTGATTGTTGTAATTATATTTAACGTGATTTACTATTTTTTCTTAGATTTTTTAAACTTTTTTTAATATTTGGTAATCTTAGTGGATTTTCTTTTTATTGTCAATTAGTTTTTTAATTTCTTTTTAGTTAGTATTTCGTGTTATTGGAGTATCTTAGCAGAATATTTTGGGAAGTCAACTTTTATTTTCGATTTCTTTTTAATTTTCTGTTTTTGTTACTCTTTCGATTTATTGTGAAAGTATCTTAGCAGACTTTTCACATATTGTCAAATTATTTTTTGATTTTCTTTTTAAGAGCAGAGTTGGTGAGTGATAATTAACAACAAGAGGATTTTTTTATCTCACCCACCAACTCTGCTCTTAGAATTTCGATCTATTTGAAGTTTACCATATCTTCTTAGGATTGCAAGGATTATTTTCGATTTCTTTTTGATATTCTTGAAATTCTGCCAATTCCAGTCCTTCTAGGGATTCTTCTCCTTCCATTAGTGGTTTTATAATATTCACTATGGAGTTTACATTATCGAAGCCATTTAACCATCGGTATTTTCCATCTCCTTTATTATTGAGCATGAGTTTTGCCCAACGGTTTACGGTATTTGGTGCAATATTCTGAATTATATATTCTCTTATAGGTTCAGGGATATTCACCAAAATTTTGTAAACTTGTTTGGCGATTTCAATTTCAGAGAAGTATGGGGATTTTAGATATTCGGCGTCCATAATGTTATATATCGTCCAACAAAGCTGATAATTTATTAAATGCTTGTATATCTCTACGGAACGAATCAAATTCTTTATCGACTCGTAATTCAGAAGCATTAAGTTCAACGGCACATTTCAAGCAACAATCTACAGTTTTATACATTGTTGATCCATTATGAGGATGTTCACCATCTAAAAAAGTTATTCGGAGAACTTCGTTTGGTCGAATTTCTTTATCACATAGATCGCAAGTTATTTTTATCATAATTTTAAATTTATCCAGTTATTTTTCTAATATTTTGGCAGATTACTCTTAGGATACTTTTGATTGGTTTATTTTTATATATTTCGATAGGCCAACCAAGTTTATCTTTCAAATACCACGGAGCTTCATTTATTGGTTCCCTTAAATTAATATATCGAGAGAAAAAAAAACTGATAAACTTCGCGGGATATTCTTTGTGATAGTGTGTATTGTTTAGAAGGAGTAATCATGCCAATATTTTAATCCATTTTTTATATTTGTCAACATTTTTATTGTGAATTTCTATTATACCGTCAGGATATATTATGATGGTTGGAATTTCTTTTTTCTTTGCGTATCGGATTGTTGCCCAAGTTCCTGATCTTAGTTGCATTTCTTTTTCTTTTGGAGTTGCAATCAATAAGTTGGAAGAATTAACAATGTCGTGATTTCTATCTAAGTAAGGTTTTGGTGGATGTATAAGAAATGCGTTTTTGCAGAATGCTCTTTTATTTTCTATGATGGGGGGATGGATGATGATGTTAATATTTCCAAATTGATTGATGATATTGTGGGAATCTTCATCGGCTCCTATGCAATCTCCGTGGTGGTAGGATTCTATTTTATTTTCCACGAGCATTTGGGATATTATTTTTTTGAATTGGTGTTTTTGTGAATCCGACATACCAATTTGAGTTCCAGTGAATCCTACAGATTTTTTAACATTTTTCATAAGAGAAGTGCATTGTTATATCTACTGGTTTAGCTTCGACATTAAGGTATGAAGGGAATTGTATATTATCAACAATTTTAGTTTTAAGTTCATTGAAATACAAAGCGGATATTTGGCTTGCAGTATTCCAAATAGTGAAAAGTTCTTCAGGGTTCCACCAACTATAACCTCCATATTTTCTACTTAATCCTATATCGACGCATTTAAAATAATATTGTGGATTTTTATTTGCAAAGATTAAGAATTTTGATATTTGCAAAGTTAGAAAATTAGTATCTACGATTCCTTGCTTTCCTGGTGCTTCTGTTGTGATTATTCCGTATGATTTACCTTCTTTACCTATCATGAATCCGTTTTCTCCTAGAACTGACCATTTGCCGATTAATTTTTCTTTATTGTATGGGTGATTTTTATTTTTCTTATTAAGTTCTGTTAATGCTTGGAGAAAAATATCGTCCGTTCTCCAATTGTTTTTAGAATCTCCTCTTTGCGCATATCCAGCAGAACCCGCACCATGAAAACCATTTTTATTACTACCGAAAATAAAAACTTCATTTGATTTTAATTCAGTAATCAATTTCTTTTTATTCATAAGTTTTAATTCAAATGGATTCACATATATTTTTCCGACTTTATAATCCGCGTATCCTTCTTCTCTATTACCTTTAAATCCTCCTGCTGGTGGGTTTTTAAGATTTTTCACATCTTTCTTCTGGTCGTATACTTTCACTCCACTTCCATCTTCTGGTTCAAGCCATTCATAATAACAATTAGCGGGAAGATCGGAATTGAATTTACTTCGAAGTTTGCATTGAATATGTGATTGTTCAAATTCTATATATGCTCCATGATCACCATAAACAATACGATTATATCCGATAGCAAAAATATTATTCTTTAAGGTATAAAATATAGTATTTTCGTTTCCTTTCTCTTGGAGTTTCAATTCTTTTTCAACTTTTTTCTTAGCTCTAATACGGTTTGGATATATAGCAGTTGTATAGAAATTTAGATCATCGATATTCATAATCGTTTATTATTTCTACTACATGGTTATGGTTTCTTAAAACTCTCACTGTGCTAGAATATGTTATACAACCATCTCTTGGGTATGTATTAAAACAAAATCTCCACATTTGTTCGCTTGTCATTTCTTTACCATCAACAATATAAAAAGTTTCTAATCTTTTCACTTTATCTTCGCCAAATATCCAATTAAGTAATCCCATATTTTTATTTCTTATAAATTTTAATTCTGTAATCGTAAAATTCTTTAGCATTTCCCCAAAATCTTTCTTTATCATCAATATCAATTTCCTCTCCGTTTGTCAATAATACAGAGAGTTTATTACCATTTTTATTACCCACATCAATAATACGTTTCCAAAAATCCTCTCCTTGGGTAGAATGTTTGTTACCACTTACTACAAAATCATAATCTTTTAAATAATAATCAAATAATAGACGAAACGCAAATCCCCTTGATGCTTTCCACTGCCACACGCTATCAATAAACATTCCTCCATTTTTAATAATATAAATAAATTGTGCTCTGGTTTCCGGTTTTGGTGTAATAAAAGAATCATAAATTATCCCTTTAATGTTCTCTCTTATACATCGTAATTGGTAATCAAAATAATCTACGTCTACATTTATTGGAATACTTTTAGATAACAACATTTTAGTATCTTCAATATTATATGCCAAATTATCCATAACATCTCCATGATATTTTCCTATACGCATTGGAGATTCTGTTAGTATTTTATTTTTGTAATATTCCTTAAATGTTATCATAATTATTTTTTATAAATTTTAATTCTGTAATCATAAAATTCTTGAGTGTTCCCCCAAAACCGTTCTTTATCATCTATGTCAATTTCCTCTCCGTCTCTTAGTATTACTGAGAGTTTATTACCATTAGAGTTTCCATAATCAATAATACGCTTCCAAAGTTTTTCTCCTTGTGTTGTATGTTTATTATCACTTACTATAAAATCATATTTCTTCAAATAAAAATCAGTAAGTATTTTAAATGCTAGTCCCATTTGCGTTTTATATCTCCAAACACTATCAATATATATGCCATTATCCTTTTCCTTGAAGAAAAAATACGCAATAATTGATGGCATTGGGTCTATAAAATAATCATGAGCCACTTCATTATAAACTTCTCTGACATATTTCATCGGGTAAGAAAAATATCCCAAGTCTATATCTTTGGATGGAGTGGTTTCTAATAATTCCTTTGTTTCTTCAGTATTTAGAAGTATATGGTCTAAGTATTCTCCAAAATGCATACCTGAACGCATTGGAGATTCTGTTAGTATTTTATTTTTGTAATATTCCTTGAATGTTATCATAATTATTTTTTATAAATTTTAATTCGGTAATCATAAAATTCTGGAGTGTTCCCCCAAAACCGTTCTTTATCATCTATGTCAATTTCCGTTCCGTTCTTTAATAACACAGAAAGTTTATTTCCATTTTTTGTTCCGTAATCAATAACACGTTTCCAAAAATCCTCTCCTTGGGTTGTATGTTTATTATCACTAATTATAAAATCATATTTTTGTAAATAATAATCAATCAACAATCTATATGCCATACCAATTTTCATTTTAAATTGCCAAACACTATCCATTATTATCCCTCCATTAGATTTCTTATACATAAACAATGCAACTATTAATGGCATAGGATCAATAAAATAATCATAGTTTATTGTATCATGAACATCATTAATATATTTCAACTGATATGTAAGATATGGCAAATTTAATTCAGTATAGGAATTTTTATCAATTAGTGTTTTAGCATCATCAACATTTAACGCCATATCATCCATGTAATCAGGAAAATATATACCCAAACGCATTGGAGATTCTGTTAATATTTTATTTTTATAATATTCCTTAAAAGATTCCATATTTATAATTCGTTTAATGATAGGAGAAAATGTGCGAATAATTTAGCTCGATTTTTCATTGTATCAGGACAATTATCATCAAAGAACTCGGCAAAAATAATACTTCCATGATTATCATTAACTACCACGCCATGTTCATTGCATTGTTCTAAATACCAAGGTTGTGGAGCATAATACCTATAATTTTTTAGATTTTCTTTAATATTTTCCATATTATGCTTTCAGTTCATTCACATTATAATTTTTATTTTCAAATCCTTCTATATATTGAAGTTTTAGTATGTTATATTCTTCATCTTTAATAACATCGATACAATCATCCCAATATTTCTCTTCTTTGTCATTAATAGAACTACCAATAGAATCAAAATCTTTTCTTATCAATTTAGGATTTTCATCAAAAAATTTATCCATATAATCAACAATAAATGGAGTTAGTTGTATTGACAATAAATCATTTATTTTTTTACCTATGTATTTATTAAAATGATTTCTTTTTATATCAATACCACATTTAACATGTTCTGATATACATTGGTTTGCCTGTTCTTTAAACCTGTCGCTTCCTTCTAATATTAAATCCGTTACATCTTCAACTTCCCAACAAATAGATTCAAGTGATAATCCTTTTAATTCTAGTTTCCACCCTTCTCTAACTTCTTTCATTCCAACAACATCATAATAAGGGGCTTTAGATTCATCTCGTATTAAAACCTGCAAACTAATACCATCATAATATGCAGGAAGTTTATCTACAAAATATATATCACCTCCAGCACAGTTCACTTCAATTTCTCCTGTTGGATCAAGTTCTTGTAATTGTCGTATTAATTCTTTAGATTTCATGCCATCATCGTTCCTTTTGTTTTAATAACCATTCCATCTTTCACGATAGCTACCCCTGCTGATCCACAAAGTATTCCAAGATCATCCCAAGTATATAATTCTTCACCTTCTTTTAGTTCGATTTTAGTATTACCAATAATTCTCCGTTGATGTTCTGAATCAGGAGAATATGGTATTAAATTGCCTCCTGCTTTTGAAATTGGATAAGGAGATTTCTCAATAAAAAATCCAGATTCTTCTTTTCTATACGTATCATAAATTACAAATTGCCCATATGTTGCTTTCCATGACACCCAAATATCATCTACAATTTTCTCATGAGAATGTCGAAGTTCCATATACTCTTTATTTGGTTTAGGAATAGGAGCACCAATTTTCTCTTCCAATTGTTCTATCTGATAAAGAAGAGTTTTAGCACTATCAATTGCTGCATCTTCTGTTGACCCCATACCTAAAACACCTAAATGTTTAAAATAAGGGCGGAAAATAACACATCTCACAAAAGGACCATAGGCATCATCATAATCCATAAGAATACGATATCGATTTTTATCACTACGTTTTGCGCCAGTTCCATGTTGCCATAGTTTATCTATTTGTTCATTCATAATTTTTTATTTCCAATTAAAAGAGGAACCATATCTAATAAACAAGAACGGAAATCCTCATCAGTTTCCACTTCTCTTCCATTCCAATAAATATTACCATCTTTATTAATTCTAATAATCTCTTTATTTTCAACTACTATAAGGAGAGGAACGAAATTATTAAGAGTATCATCTACAACAACGAAAGCTTCTTTTTTCCCCATTAGTTTCTTAATATTATTTGATTGTTCTAAAATTTTCAACGCTTCGTCTTCGTCCACTTCCCAAACCCCTCCACTAAATTGTCCACCACCAGAAAATCTTGGAGGATTTGAATCAGGGATTAAAAAATATCCAATCTTTTCTAATTGTTCTATATCAGTTTGGTTCATATAATATTGTAATCACATTTTAATAACGACTTTAATTCTTTCCCACCACTATATGAGATACTAGACTGAAGTGCCATAGTGATTTCATCGATTCTTTCTTCCACAGTAACGCCAGAATCCATAACTAATGAAATTCCTTCGATGTGTCTATTTTCTTTCTTAACTGCAAATGATGTTGAGCCATTATATTGTTTCTTGCCGTTTACTATTTCTGCTGGAGAGTTTATACATTCGGCAAACAGACCACCCGCCATTATCATTGTGGCACCTGCATTGATAGCTTTGGCAATATCCCCCATATACTTCACACCACCATCAGCAATAACAGGAATTTGTATATCCGAATCACAAATATCTTTAATGCAAGTATACATAGGAACATGAAATCCAGTTTGATATCTCGTACTACAAATTTTTCCTCCTCCAATTCCTGCCTTAACACAAGATGCTCCCCATATTTCCAAAGATTTTGCGGCTTCTGCTGTCGCTACATTTCCTGCAATAATTTTGGTGTTTGGAAATTTGTTTTTTATCCATTCAATTTGTTTCCACACCTTTAGATGAAAGCCGTGTGCCACATCGATTGTAATAACATCTATATTATATCCGTCAATAGATATTTTTTCTAATGATTGTTTACTAACATCATTTACTCCAGTGCTAATGCTCGCAAGTTTCCAATTTTCTTCATTTGCACGTTTAACAAATTCATGATTATCTACATCAAATCTATGCATGATATAGAAAAGATCATTCTCACTAAACCATTTTGCTAATGTGGGATTAATTACATCCTTCATATTAGCAGGGATGATAGGAAGTTTGAATTTTCTTCCTAAAAAATCTACGCTAGTATCTGCTAATGATCGAGAAGATAAATCAGAATAATCTGGTATTAAAAGAACGTTATCATATGCTAAAGCTTTTGTTTTCATATTATTTCAAATCAGTAAATTCTACAGGCATTTTATTTCCTTTTTTATGTCCCGTCAAGATTTTAATTTGAACCCAACCTTTTACGGTAAGTTCTTTTACGATTTCAACTTCTTGTTTATTATAAGTGTATTTTTTTGACATATTAATAGATTTTAACAAATGTTCCTTCATCCAGAGATTTTCTTATGTACCGCATTAGGAATATCGCACGTTCTTGAGCATTAAAAGTTGCATTTCCGATATCACTAATTGGAACAGGAAATTGATAGATGGAATTTAAATAGTTCACAGTATAATACAAAATGCTTTCTCTATAATGAGAGAAAACTACAGTATTATCTTTGATGATATCTTTAATATTTGGTTTCATTGTTAAATTCTATTATAATTTTTATGTTTTGTCAACTCTTTTATCCAATTCCCAATCTAATAAAACTCAATACATAATACAGCATTTTTAAGATAAATCAAGAAAATTATTACACAATCAAATTTATTTTAAAAATGATTCATTTTATCTCTAGTTTTTAATACAAATTAGGTTAAATATAAATGGATGTAATAATCCATAGATGATAACAATTAAAGCAAAGATAAAAAACGAAATACATATTGAAGACTATATACGTCAATTCAATAATGTAAAGAGATTTGCTTTTAATAGATTCTTAGAAGAAAAATCACTATCAGAAGTATATCATCTTTCTTGTAAAACTCTAAATAACTGTGACTTGTTAGATGCATCATTCAGAGAATCTGCTGTATTCAAAGCTAAAGAATTATATGATACAGGTAATCATAAAGTTATCTTCGGAGGAAGAAACAATTTCAATAAACTAAAATATAAGAAAGAGTCTGCTTTGCCACTTAAAAAAAATGTATGGCTTTATTCTCAAGGAAGATCAAATTTTAAAGGAAATAGAAAGTTTAATTTCGATTTAACGAATAATAAGATTACATTTAAACCCGAAAGAGGTATTAAAATAGATATAGAATTTGAGAATGTATCAAAGAATGAAAGAAAGTTATTAGATGAAGCACAGTTCTTAGCTCAACAAAAGCAATGTCCAATATCAGTTTCATTATCGCAAGAATACGTTTTATTTTCTATAGATGAAACAATAATAAAACAAAATAGAACTAAAATAATTAAAAATAGAATATTATCTTTAGATTCAAATCCAGAAAACATAGGAATTAGCATTATTGACTGGAAAACACCAACTACCAAAACAATCATACATAAAGAAGTTATTGATTTAAGCGAATTAAGAAATACAAAAACTACTAAGAAACACTATGAATTACTATCAGTAGCTCAAAGAATCTCTAAATTGGCTAAACATTATAACTGTGAATTAGTAGCTTTTGAAAAACTAAATATCAAACCAAAAGATAATAAAAAAGGTAAACTCTATAACAGAATGGTTAATAATAACTGGAATAGAAATCTTTTCTTTAATAACCTAATTAAATGGTGTAATATTTATGATATTAAAACTCAAGAAATAGAACCAGCGTATTCTTCTTTCATAGGTCAAATGATGAATTCAGAAGAACCTGATATGATTGCTGCTTCTATTGAATTATCTCGTAGAGCTTATTTGTTCTATAATACTTTTATAACAAAACAATTTTTACCATTTAAAGATGGTAAAAAAATGGATATAGTTTATCCTGAATTCGATCTTAATGTGCTACCTACTCGTTGGAAGAAAATGGTAGAATCAAATACTAAGATTGATTCATGGAAGAAGCTGTATACCAAATTAAAGAAATCTGAATTGAGTTACAGATTTCCTTTTAAATCTTGGAAACAAGATAAAAAGTCTTTAAGTCATATATCTAGAAAATCAAAGATTCTTCTATATTTATGATAACTCTACAACGAAATAATTGTTATCCCAAAGTTGATCCATATCTTCGTCACGGTGAATTAATCGCAAATTACATCCATAGTGTGTTTCCAAGAATTTTTGTATTTCTTGATCATGTTTTTTCAAATAAGCATGAGTGCAGGAAGGATTTGATACCATTACATCACATGCTTCTTTATGTTTATCACAAACCGCTTTATACCAAGTTTTCATACATTCAAAAACCTTTGTTGTTGTTCTTTTAAAAATTCAGCAATAAGTTCTCTTTGTGGGATATTAAATTCCTTAATAACGCTATCAGGAATAGCTTTCAAAAATCTCCCTATGTTATTGATACCTACTAATGTTGCATACGCTCTAGTTCCTGCTTGTTCGCTCATTATAGCATTAGTTATATCTTCTAAAGATATATCAACTTCCAATTCATGATCCGCAGTAACTACTTTATATATTTTCATAATTTTCTTCTAGGTTGTCGTTTTAATACCATACCATATTCGTTATTAATATCAAGTAATGTAACGCCTTTTTTCAGTATTAATTTATTTTTCTTAAATTGTTTATAATCAACTTGGTGGTGCCATCTTTTAAATTTCCAAACTACCTTAGTAACATCAGGATGAAGTTCTACTAATGCTTCCGCCATTTTTTTGCGTCCATCATCCGCATATAATTCATCCGTATTACCACCTTTCATTCTCATTGTAGTAACTTTTCCAGCTAAAAACGCATTAAACAGTATAGTGCAATATCCATCTTTCAATACTCTTAAAGATAAATCCGTATCTTCATTATATCTACCTCTCCAACGATACGGCAGATCATTTTTAATTAATATACATGAATATATTCGAGTGTTTAAATAAAATGGTGGCACTTTATCTGTCGTTTTACAAAAAGAATAATAATTAAATCCTGCTAACGGAACATTTTCATATCTATCAACAAAATCTTCTGCTGCACGAAATATAGCACCAGTTTCTACTTCTGGTTTCATGTTTCTATTAAGCCGATTAAATGCTTCGATATTATCATCTAAAATCCAATGTCTTTCTGCACCAATAGAAATAGAATGCTCCCATATCCAATTTCTGGCGGGAATTGAACCTTGTCCTAACTCACTGAAAGGTAAAACAAGAATTTTTTCAGGGTCAATTACTTTAACATATTCGTCATATTCTTGTGGTTCAATAACAATATGATATGGAACTTGCATCCTTTCTAATGCTTTAGAAGTTAGCCTAGATTTCCATCGCCCCTTCGAGACTATATAAATGGGATATCTATTCAGCATCAATATATCGTTTTCCAGTATTAATTCCTCTAACTAATGCAGGATACCAAATACTTTTTGTTTTTTCATTAATCTTTTGTCCAATTAATGTAGCAAAATTATCAACATCTTCTTGAGAATTGAATCTCACTGTCAATTTTTTAAACGGTTCTTGTTTTTCTTGTATGAACTCTGGCATTTCTTTCCAATGTTCTATATTTTCAGCATTTGAATTACCTTTCATAAATATATTTCTTCGGCATATCGATTCCAAAAACTTCTTTAACTTCTGCTAATATATCTTCGTCCGTATGTTCTCCTTTTAATATTTCTTTGAAATTATCATTAATAATATCTTCTAAGAATTTTTCTAGTCCTTCATGAGATTTTAAATATATTTTTCTATCATTTTTTGCTTTGTTTATTTTCTTCTTACCACCTTCAAATTTATACCACATTACTTTATTTGCACTTTTATATGATTTATATCCATATCCTTGTGCATCATCAATAATCTAATAAAACTTAATACATAATACAGCATTTTTAAGATAAATCAAGAAAAGTATTTTAAAAACAAATTTATTTTTAAAATATCTCATTTTATCTCTAGTTTTTCATACAAATTAGGTTAAATATAAATGGATGTAATAATCCATAGATGATAACTATAAAAGCAAAGATAAAGAATGAAATACATATTGAAGATTATGTTCGACAATTCAATAATGTAAAGAGATTTGCTTTTAATAGATTCTTAGAAGAAAAATCACTATCAGAAGTATATCATCTTTCATGCAGAACTCTAAATAACTGTGACTTGTTAGATGCATCATTTAGAGAATCTGCTGTATTTAAAGCTAAAGAATTATATGATACAGGTAATCATAAAGTTATATTCGGTGGAAGAAACAATTTCAATAAACTAAAATATAAGAAAGAGTCTGCTTTGCCACTCAAAAAGAATGTATGGCTTTATTCTCAAGGAAGATCAAATTTTAAAGGAAATAGAAAGTTTAATTTCGATTTATATAACAATAAGATTACATTTAAACCTGAAAGAGGAATTAAAATAGATATAGAATTTGAAAATGTATCTAAAAACGAAAGGAAGTTATTAGATAAAGCACAGTTCTTATCACAACAAAAGCAATGTCCAATATCAGTTTCATTATCACAAGAATGTATACTGTTTTCTATAGATGAAACAATAATTAAAACGCCAAGAACTAAAATAATAAAAAATAGAATATTATCTTTAGATTCAAATCCTGAAAATATAGGAATCAGCATTATTGACTGGAAAACACCAACTACTAAAACAACTATACATAAAGAAGTTATTGATCTACAGGAACTTCGGAATGCAAAAACTACTAAGAAACACTATGAACTTCTATCAGTAGCTCAAAGAATCTCTAAATTGGCAAAGCATTATAACTGTGAATTAGTAGCATTCGAAAAACTAAATATCAAACCAAAAGATAATAAAAAAGGTAAACTCTATAACAGAATGATTAATAATAACTGGAATAGAACTCTCTTCTTTAATAATCTAATTAAATGGTGCAATATTCATGATATTAAAACTCAAGAAATAGAACCAGCTTATTCTTCTTTCATAGGTCAAATGATGAATGAAAATGAACCTGATATGATAGCGGCTTCTATAGAGTTATCTCGTAGAGCTTACTTGTTCTATAATACTTTTGTAACAAAACAATTTTTACCATTTAAAGATGGTAAGAAAATGGATATAGTTTATCCTGAATTCGATCTTAATGTGCTACCTACTCGTTGGAAGAAAATGGTAGAATCAAATACTAAGATTGATTCATGGAAGAAATTATATACCAAATTAAAGAAATCTGAATTGAGTTATAGATTTCCTTTTAAATCTTGGAAACAAGATAAAAAGTCTTTAAGTCATATATCTAGAAAATCAAAGATTCTTCTATATTTATGCTAACTCTACAATAGCATACCGTTTTTCGTTAACTATACTAGGCAAACAATTTACGTTTTGTTTTTCGTAGGATATTATTTTCATATCATTTATTAATCAATGTTAACATCTCTTTCCGAAACATTAGCGAGAATTTCTTCGTCCGTTGATTCACCAGAAAGAATTGCTGCAATTTCCTTTTCAATTCTTTTTGCTTCTTCACCAAATGCCTTACTTACTGACTTCTTTTTACTCTTAATAGCAGCCAAATCCTCGTTCAATCGAAGAATTTTAAATGCCTTTTCAGTTTCTGTTGTATCTCTGTTTGTATTTGCGTTTGTTGTCATAATTTGAGATAATATTACACTATATTTTCCGGTTGTCAATTTTTCGGAAGAAGATAAATAAAATTGTGGCAAATAATCGCAAAGCTCAGAAGAAATTAAACTTATCGGGAAATGGTATTTGTGAGATTTGCAAAGAACATCAATTTTTAGTAGAACATCATATAAGAGGAAGAAAAATTAAAAACCCGCATGCTCAATCAAACATTGCTAATATTTGCGAAAATTGCCACAAAAAGGTTCATCATGGAATAATTGTTATCGAAAATCGACACCTAACAACGAACGGATATGTTTTAATTTGGCATTACTACAAGGATGAATCGATCACAAATAATAATGCCAAACCATATCTATACTAAAAGAGATTCAAGATAATCATTCACTTTAATTGTTGAAAATACCCCATCTTCAATAATTCCATGATAATTTCCTGAACAATCAATACAATGCGATTCTCCAAGCGCATGTTTTTTGTTTGGAACATACTCTGAACGTGGAAGTTTGTCCGGGGTATGTCCAACAATTTGCTTGAAGTTTGGAATAGGTTTTAATTCTGTGCTCCAATGCGCCCAAGTAATGCCTCCAATCGGTTGTCTTCCTCCACGGTATCTTCCTGCACACAAAACAGGATCATAAACTTCCATTTCCGCATTTTTTAAAGCGCGATCACACATATTTAAAATATGTTCTTCATTCATACCAAGAACTGGATGCTCAAAAACATATTTCGTGATTCCAGCATGAGAAAGCCAAAATCCTTGTGTTTTGTGTATCAATTTGAACTTTTTCCAATCTTCTTTTGTCAAAACTTCATTAATTACTTCACATTTCTCTGGTGAAAATCCTGAACACCACAAACTTCCATTATTAGGAAACATATATGCCAGATCATGATTCCCAGGAATGAAAATATATTTAGGATTATGTAGAATAGACTTTAACCATAGAGCAGTATTTCTATTACTATCTATGGAATCGTTAAAATCATCGAAGTGATCCCCTAAAAATACAATTTCATCATAATCTTTTCCAAATTTATCTAAAAATACAGAAATAGGTTCAAAATGTGTGTGGATATCCGCGATTAGTAAAGTTTTCATGCTTGTATATTACTAAAAATCCCACGAATGTCAACATAAATTCCCCCATTTATCGACAGGAATCGAAGAATCCACTCTAAAATCTACTGGAACGCAACATTCTCCGCAATTTGAGCACGATTCATTACTTGGAGAATAACAATCTCTACATTTTTCTTCCTATTCTTTGCCACAATCATCACATTTAAAAATTCTCCATCCTTGTCGAGATTTTAGGTCCATAGATATCCTCTTAATTCGATTAATTCTTTATAATAGAACGTATTATGATCAAATATATATTTTTCGTAATACCAATATTGTTCATCGTTATTAGAATCTAGGAATTCATCCGATAATTTTTTATATTTGGCTCGTTCTCTTGTGACCCAATAATAAACATCTCTTAAACGTAGAAAATCATCATAACGATCTTCTTTATAACTAATAAATATATCTTTTCCTCCCCATCTTTTTTTATATTCTTCGTCAGTTAAGTTTTCAGAAGCTTCAATATCTTTAATTTGATCAAATAGTCCATTTTCGTCTTCAACAAAGGAAACAATAGCAGCATCCAAGAATTTTTCCATAATTCCGTCTATATCTTCCCATGTTTTAGGGACAACTTTACGTAATTCTTGATGTTGTGGAAAAATCTCACATTTAACCTTATACCAAAAATTCGAAACCTTATATTTGATGTAACTTGCAATAATCATGATCAAGTTATATCACAAAAATGAAACTTTGCAAGAAAATTATTTATTTTTGTGGAGGATTTGTAGATAACGAAGGAACAGAAGTATCACCATTCACTATTTTATTGAATTCCACCATTGTTTTATCACCAATCCATCCATCAACCTTCAAATCCGAACCAGTTTTATTAAGAGCAGTCTGGATATCTTTTGCATATTGAGTTAACCAATGATTTGTAACATAATTTACTAATACCATCAATAACCCCCAAATTGTTGTCACTATCATCGCTTGGTTTGAAGGATCAATCAAAAATGGAGCTAAAAATGGAACGGATGCAGAAATTTTCATAACTGCTGCTGCAACTAAAATCGTAATAAATCCAATTAATTTACCACCCAATTTGCTTACTAAAAATTGTATAAGAGCATCATTCATATGAAAATACTTAACTAGAATTGTTGAATTTTTTCGTTAAATAACTGATATGATTAGTTTTAAACAGTTTGTTCAAGAAGCTTTAGTAACAAAAACACTAGAGAATTGGCATGATATATTAGAAAAAAACGAATATTTAAAGATTGCAACTGAACTTTTGAGTGATATCGAAAAACTTGGTGGTGAAGCATTAATTGTTGGTGGTGCAGTAAGAGATTTATTACTTGGAAAAATACCCAAGGATGTTGATTTGGCTACTAATTGTCCAGTGAAAACTTTAGAAGCAAATTTTCATACAAATGATATAGGAAAGTCAAAAGATTTCGGAATCGTTAATATTTCTTACAAAGGATATGAATTTGAAGTAGCGAATTTTCGGACTGATGCAAAAACAAGTAATGGCAGACATCCAGACTCTGTAAATATCGTAAATTCTTTTGAAGAGGATTCTAAACGTCGAGATATAACTTTCAATGCATTAGGATTGACAAAAGATGGAGTTATTTTAGATTATCAAGGTGGCATCGAAGATTTAAACAATAAAATCATCAAAACTGTAGGTAATGCAAAGGAACGATTCATAGAGGATGGACTTAGGCTAGTAAGAATTTTGCGATTTTCTGCTAAAATGGGATTTACTATTGATCCTGATACAAAAGCCGCAGTTATTGAGTTAAAACACCTTACACATAACATATCCTCTGAAAGAATCAGGGATGAATTATATAAAGCAGCAACAAGTGGAAATTCTTTAGCGAACTTTATCGAACATTTAGATGACATTGGATTATTACAAGACTTATTGCCAGAATTAAAAGCATTACAGGGCAAAAAACATTTTCATTTGCATCATGTCGAGGGAGCAAAAGTAAAAAATAAGATTACTGGACAACTAAAACCGTTTGATATAGAAAATCCTGAACATCAAGATACTACAAAACATGAAATAATACAAGGAGATGCTTATGATCACACCATAGCAGCAATAAGAGCATCTAAAGAAACCGATCCTGTTCATAACTTAGCAATAATGCTGCATGACGTGGGTAAAGCAACAACACATAAAGAAGAAATTGAAGGCAAACATTCATATCACGGACACGAAAATGAATTATATTTGGTTGATGCCATTGCAACTCGATTAAAACTTCCTAATAAAGACAAAGAAGCGATAAAATTTGCTATGGAACATCATATGAAGGCACATAAGATCAAAGAACTTAATAAAAATAAGATTCTTGCACTTCGTCAGAATCCAAATTGGCCTGTTTTAAAATCTACGATATACTCAGATGAAGCTTCTCGTGGAAAGCCTTTATTTAATGAAGAAGAATTCGAGGATAAAATGAACTACATCGAACAAATATACAATAAATTTGGAGAAAGTGCTGCATTTGAAAAAAGAATGTCAGAATTAATCACTGGAAAGATGATTATGGAGTTGATACCAGGAATTAAAGGCACGGATATTGGAAGAATTAAAGAAATAGTTCGTCAATGGATAGTAGAAAACGATTTTGACGTAACAGCAAACCAAGTGAAAGATAAAATAATATCACTTAAATAATATAAATGAGAGACACGCCCTTCCAATTTGAGGTAGAGAATTTAATCGCACAATTTATTTCTGCGATGGATGATATTATTGTGAAGAGATATAATGCTAATAGAGAAGCGCAAGATCAGTTATTAGTCAGGATGTTATATTCACCGAAAGAAAGAGTTTTGCTGGATTTGGTAGATAAAGCACAGAACATACAGCTTCCAGTGGTTGCCATTTCTATTGCGTCTATTGCTAGGGATCAATCAAGAGTATTCAATAAAATACATGGGTCTAATTATGCATCTTCAAACACGAGAGTTGCAGGAAAATTACCACAACCCGTTCCTATTAACATTACAGTAAATTTTTCTATTTTAACTAGATACCAAAAAGATATGGATCAAATTTTAAGCAATTTTATACCATACTTTGATCCATATATTACATTATCTTGGAGAATTCCTGATATGCAAAATCAGGAGATTAGAAGCACCGTAGAATGGTCAAATAGTGTTGCGTTGAATTACCCTCTTGCGCAAAATGTTCCGGCTACTACTATTGCAAGATTGGCGGGAGATACATCATTTACTATTAAAGGATGGTTGTTTAAATCAATACCTGATACTAATAATGGTGGTGGTGATCCATTAATATACACAATATACACCAATTTTTATGCATTATGTTCAATTACTGGTTACGATTCTACAATACCAAAAGATTCTGAATATTGGGAAGAAAAAATAATAACAGTCCCTAATATTAATGTATATTCATTATCAGCAACAACATTAAGCGCAGATACCGCATATTTTTATAATAATGTATATATAGACAATACAATCTTTGCGGAATATGGAGTTTTCGATACTTTATCAGCAAATAGTATAAGTGCTACAAAATTCTATGGTGATGGAAGTGGATTAATAAATTTACAAACAAACATTAAAAAATTCTCACAAGTTATTGGTGATGGATCAGCAACAACATATACAGTAACCCATAATTTTAGCACATTAAACGCATTAACACAAATATATGATAATAATACCGGAATAGTTGTATATCCTACGATCCAAAATATAGATCAAAACAACACACAGATATATTTCAAAAACGCTCCTGCTTTAAGTGCATATAAAGTTGTAATGATGTCATATTTTAAATAATTTATGAATTTAAACGAAGAACTTTTCGAAAATATAATCAATTTGCAAAATTTAGAGTTTGAATCTCTTAGTGCAAAGTATATCTATGTTAGTGGAAATGCTAATATCGTTAATGCAACGATACACAACACACTTTCTGCTAGATATGGTGTTTTTAATACATTATCCGCAAATAGCATAAGTTCAACTAATTTTTTGGGGGATGGAAGTGGATTAACAAACTTAGTAATCGATACTAGTGGATTTTTACAAGTTATTGGAGATGGTATTTCAACTGATTATATCATAAATCACAATTTTAATACACCAAATACAATAATTCAAATATACGACAACGTAACAGAAACCGTTATATATCCTACAATTCAAAATATAGATCAAAACAACACACTAATACATTTTAAAAATCCTCCAGCATTAAGCGCATATAAAGTTCTCATTTTAGTTTGATTATAGGATAAATAACAATATATACTATGGCTTTAGATTTTTTAGATGATTTAATATCAACCAGTTTAATAAGTGCGCAGAATTTAGCCTCTCAAGATGTGAGTGCTAGTGGGTTCTATTATGGTGATGGAAGCAATCTAATAAATGTTAAAGATGTTGTCATAAGAACATTTGTAAGTTCTGCATCTTCTGATTGGGAAACTGCATATACAAATTTGGTTTCTAATAGTGCAGCGTATTTAAGTGCTACGGATTTGTCTTTCTTAAGTGTATCTGGCAATTGGAATAATACGTTCTCTAATGTTCAAAGTAATTCCGCTAATTGGAATTCTGGATATACATATGCAAATACAAACAGTGCAGGAAATATCGCTGTTAATACAACAGTCATATCAAATTCCGCTAATTGGAACTCTGCATATACAAATTTGGTTTCTAATAGTGCAGCGTATTTAAGTGCTACTGATTTAACTTTCTTGAGTGTATCGGGTAATTGGAATGCGGCGTATACATATGTAAGTTCTAATAGCGCAGCAAATAATAATACAAATACTACCGTAAATTCTAATTCCGCTAATTGGAATACTGGATATACATATGGAACGATATATTCATTAAATTCAGCAAATCCGACATTTTCCACAATTACAGTAAATGGGTCTGCGTTAATTGGTTCTATGGAAATTGTTGGTGATGCGCATATCCAAGGAAATTTAACATTAACTGGTAGCGCAACATACATTAACACAACAGTTCAAATGACTAGTGCAATGAGCATAGTCAATAATGGAACTGGTCCGGCATTGAGTGTAACACAAAATGGCAATCAACAAGTAGCTGCATTTTATGATGGTAGTTATCCTGCATTAATAGTTGATGGTAGCAATCTAGTAAAAGGATATGTGGGAATAGGAACGGTTAATCCAAATACTGATTTAACAGTTATCGGAGAAATTAGTGCAACTAACACTATTTACGCAAGTTCATATTTAGGAGGGAATACCAGTAACTGGAATAGTGCTTATACAAATTTGGTTTCTAATAGTGCTGCTTATTTAAGTGCTACTGATTTGTCTTTCTTAAGTGTATCCAGTAACTGGAATAGTGCTTATACAAATTTGGTTTCTAATAGTGCTGCTTATCTAAGTGCTACTGATTTGTCTTTCTTAA